>ERZ831979.1558-NODE-1558-length-19202-cov-4.049616_pt1 | contig 19202 bp, 18 predicted proteins | sample MGYA00519952_ERZ831979 | MGnify/ENA primary metagenome ERZ831979 (study PRJEB31850, sample SAMEA3708723) | human gut metagenome | biome: human gut; feature: human-associated habitat; material: faeces | place: China | collected 2014 ...
TGAAACAAGTTTTACTTATTCGAGATAGTGATAAACTTGATAATTTTAGAGTGAAAAATATTGAATCGATTCAAACATTATTTAGTATTAGTGATGAAATTTTTTATAGTCAAAGAGTATCAAAAAATATTTTGAATGACATAGAAAATCATCGGTTGATTTTAAAAGAAAATCGTCATAATGAAGTGGATATGTGGGTTTCTTATTTTGCCTTTGTGTTTGATTTGAATTTTAAATCCAGCTATCAATTCATTAAAGAAAATGATTATATCCACAGAAATATGAAACGATTAGAATTTAAAGAGGGACTCAAAGAAGATATGCTGTTTGTAGAAAAAACATGTCAAAGTTTTATTGAAGAAAAATGTTGTAACTAAAAAGAGAAAATTTCTTTTTGAAAAATTCTCTTTTTTTAATGATGTTATTTATATCGCTTTTGTAAAAATAAATAAACATAATCAAATAATTCAAAATTGAATAAATAAATAACTTTTGAAAAAGTAACAAGAAACATTAAAGTAATAGCACCAATATAATCAATATTACCAAGTCCTAAGAATTGATGACCGACAATTAATGAAATATAAAGAACGATTTGCATAATATAAATAACAAAAATACGATAATGACTTAGTGGCGCATAAATATGTCTTAAACCACTATAATAACACCAACTTGTAAGTAAAACACAAATTGTTGAAAGCATTTCTTTTTCTAAACCTAAGACACGACCACCATTAACGATAATTGTTGAGCAAATAGCAATCATAAAGGCAAAAGGGAAGGCGTTTTTAAAGACTGTTTTTAAAAAATCACCAGACACTCTTTTGAAATTTGGTTCATAGGTCAAAAAGAAAGTCGGGATGCCTACACAACAAGCAGAAATAACAGTTAGTTGGATAGGTTTAAATGGATAACCATGTCCAAATAAGATCATTCCAATTGATAAAACAACTGAAAAGATTGTTTTAATTAAATACATTGATGCAGAAGCAGTAATATTATTAATGACACGTCTTCCTTCATTAACGATATGTGGCATGGCATTAAAGTTATTTTTTAATAAAACAATATGTGAAGCGCTTTTAGCTGCATCACTTCCTGAAGCCATAGCAATTGAACAATCTGCTGCTTTTAAAGCTAATACATCATTAACACCATCACCTGTCATTGCAACCGTATGGTTATTTTCTTGAAGAGCATTGACCATCAATTGTTTTTGTTTTGGAGAAACACGTCCAAAAATAGTATATTTTTCAATGGCCTCTTTTATTTGTTCATCCGATAAAGAAGAAACATCTATGTAATGTTCATAATTTAAAAGATGACAACGTCTAGCAATTGCTGAAACAGTAACAGGATCATCTCCAGAAATAATTTTAATATCAACATCTTGTCTTTTAAAATAATCTAATGTTGTTTTAGCGTCTTGACGAATAACATCAGATAAAATTAAAATTCCAATACATTTTAAATTTTTTATTAAAGGTGAAAATGGCATATTTGAAGTAAATTTAGGAATAGAAAAATCTCTAGTATCATTTTGTAAAAAGTTTCTTTCATATTTAGTTTTGAAAATATTTGAGTATAAAGTTAGAGAGTTGCTAGCTCTGTATTCATAATCTAGAGAGAAAGAACCTCTTTTACTATCAAAATCAATATTTTCTCCTTTAGCTCGTCTATTTTGTGAAAGTAAGGATTTTTTTATCTCAGTAGATGTTTTACCTTCATCATTAAAATATAATCCTTGAAATTTTATTCTATGTTTTTCATTTATAATATAGTCTAATGTTCCATTAAAACTTTTATTTTCAGAATTTTCATTTTCTCTATATCCATCTTTATTAGAATATTGTGTAGCAAGACTTAGATAAAGATTATCATTTATATTTTGTCCTATTGAAAAATCTAAGTTTTTATTATAATACGAGCCACCTTTGAGATCTGCAGAGATAAAATCTTTTCTACTATCTGCTAAGGTTATAATATTAATTACTCCACCTGTTGTTCCACTTCCATATAAAGCAGCACCACCACCAGGTATTATTTCAATTTTTTCAATAGAACTTACAGGAATAGAATTAAGAGGTAGACTTCCCATAGATTCTTCAAGTGGGGTTAAGTTGATTCCATCTATCATAACTTTTACTCTACTCATTGAACGTTCTCCACTTCCACGAAGATTTATAGTTGGACCAAATTGAGTATTAGTAATGATTATGTTAGGAGTATCTCTTAGAATTGCTTCTACATTATTATATTGTTTTTTTGAGATATCTTCTTTTGTAATTAAAGTAATATTTTTATTAGTTTCAATTAATGGAGTATTTAAACCAGAAGTTGTTGTAATAGTTGTTGAGGATAAATGAATTTCATTTCCTAAAAGAATTGTATTTATAGATAAAATCATAAAAATTATTTTTTTCATTAAAAGTAAACTCCTTTATTTTTTAATTAAAGTTTACTAAAAAAATAAAGATTAGTCGGTAACATATGTTACCGATTTTTAAAGAAAAATATATTATACTAATATTATCTAGTTTTAAGGAGGAAAATAAGATATGTTATCACAAAAAACAATTGATATAGTAAAAGCAACAGTACCAGCTTTAAAAGAAAGAGGAGTAGAGATTACTCAAGTATTTTATAAAAATATGTTAGGAGAAAATCCAGATATAAGAGCTATGTTTGATCCAGAAAAACAAAAAGATGGTTCTCAACCAAAAGCTTTAGCGATGACAGTATTAGCAGCAGCTCAAAATATAGAGAATTTAGCTATTTTAGCTCCTGCTGTACAAAAAATTGCTAAAACACATGTAAATGTAAATGTTAAACCAGAGCATTATCCTATTGTAGGAAAATATCTTTTAGGTGCAATTAAAGAAGTATTAGGAGAAACAGCAACTGAAGAAGTTCTTAATGCTTGGGCAGAAGCTTATGGAGTAATAGCAGATATTTTTATCAAAGTAGAAGCAGATATGTACGCTGAACAAAATAGATAATTGAAAAAGGAGCTGAAAACAGCTCCTTAAAATCTATTTATTTTCTTTTTTCTTTCTTTTTGAATTTTCCTTTTTTTCCTTACTTTTATCTTCGTTAGATTTATCCTTAGCTTTTTCAACAAGAGGCTTTTTACCATTTTTATCTTTTTGGAAAGCTTCTAATATAATTTCAGCTTCAGTAAAAGGAACAGACATAAATGAGAAGTTTTCAAAAACCTCAACATTTTTAATTTTTCTATCATCAACTTTAGATTTTTTTATAACATAGTCTACAAGTTTTTTAGGAGTCATAGCATTTTTTCTACCTAGTGCAATAAATAATCTTACTTTACCAGATTTTTCTAACTTAACCTCACTGATTTCATTGTAGTTATTCTCATCTAAGATATCATCATAAGCATGTTTTAATAAAGCAGCAACTAAATCTAAAGCTTGTTCTCCATTTAGAAGTTCCTTTGCAAAATCTTTAAAATTATCATAATTTCCTTCTGCTAAAATATTATTTAGTTCTTCCATAAGTCTGAATTTTTTAGCTTGTATTACATCTTTTATTTCAGGAACTCTCTCTTTTCTTATCTCAGTTTTTACAATTCTTTGAATTTGAAGTAATCTTCTATACTCTTGTGGAGTGATAAAAGTGATAGCAGTTCCTTCTTTTCCAGCTCTTCCTGTTCTTCCTATTCTATGTACATAGCTTTCAGCTTCTTGTGGTATAGAGTAGTTAATAACATGAGATAAATCATTTACATCAATTCCTCTAGCAGCTACGTCAGTTGCTACAAGTACATTTATCTTTTTAGCTTTAAATCTTTTTAAAGTAACCTCTCTATAATTTTGGCTGATATCTCCATGTAGACCTTCAGCATCATATCCTCTGTCATTTAATTTTCCTACTAAGTCATTGGCATCATTTTTTGTACGACAGAAAACAATTCCATAAAAATCTCTAGTTAAATCAATAATTCTACAAAGAGCTTCAAACTTGTCTTTTTCATGTACTTCAAAATATATTTGGTCAGTTAAATCAGTAGTTAATTCTCTAGCTTTTACAGCTAAAACTTCATAATCTTTCATATGATTTTTAGCAATTTTCATAATTTCATTTGGCATAGTTGCTGAAAAGAATAACATTCTCTTATCTTCATTAGTAGCTTCTAATATTTTTTCAATATCCTCTACAAATCCCATATTTAACATTTCATCTGCTTCATCTAAGATAAAATATTTTAAATCCTGTAACTTGATAAGTTTTCTTTCCATTAAGTCAATTACTCTTCCAGGAGTACCAACAATAATATCAGTTCCTTTTTTTAATTGTCTAATTTGAAACTCTATTGATTGCCCACCATATACAGGAGTAATTCTTATTTTTTTACCATGAGCTAAACTATTCATCTCTTCAGCTACTTGTAGAGCTAATTCTCTAGTAGGAGCTAGAACTATTGCTTGTATAACTTTACTTGGCTCAAAATTTTCTAATATAGGAAGAGAGAAAGCAGCAGTTTTTCCTGTTCCTGTTTGAGCTTGCCCAATTATATCCTTATCTCCATTTAATAGAGCTGGAATTGTTAACGCCTGGATAGGAGTAGGCTGTTCATACCCTTTCTTTGCCAAAGCTTTTAATGTTTTCTCACTCAATCCTAATTCTCTAAATTGTTCTAATTTTTCCATTATTCACATCCTTATAATCTAAAATTCATCATTGTCCACCGTAGTGTCCTATAATATTTATATATCTGTTTTATTATAGGAAACTCTCTGTTCAAATTTTATATAAGCATTTAGCGGTTAAAAAAGAGTAATAAATTTTTTATTAATTTATAATTCAGAGAATAATCCTATATTTTTCTAATACAGTATGATATATTGTACCATACTTTTCAAAGAATTGTAAGCTTTTTTATTTTTTTTACAATTTTTTTACAAAAAAAGTGTTTAAAAATCGTGTGTTTATATTTAGAAATTTATCTCCATTAAAATATTCTCATCTAAATCTTTAATTTGAAATTTAGTTTCATCTAAGATAGCAAAGCTATGGTTACTATTATTTTTAGGAAAAGATATGGAACCAGGATTAAAGAAATATCTCTCACCTTTTTTTTCAATCATTGGAATATGGAAATGTCCATATAGTAGTATATCTCCTTCTGACATAGGAAGAGGATTATCAATATTATAAATATGTCCATGAGTTAAAAAAACTCTTTTATTTCCTAAATATATCATAGAATAATCACTCATAATAGGATAACTCAACACCATTTGGTCTACTTCACTGTCACAATTTCCCCTTACTGCTATGATTTTATCTTTATATTTATTTAAAATTTCAATTACCTCTTTTGGAGAATAATCCTTAGGAAGAGGATTTCTAGGACCATGATATAATTCATCTCCAAGTATTACAAGTTTATCATAGTTTTCTTTTTCAAAAATTTCCATCACTTTTTTTAAATAGTATAAAGAACCATGGATATCAGATATAATAAATAGTTTCATAAATTTCCTCCTTAATTAATTCAAGAATGAATTTCGTTCAAAGAATAAAGAGCAAGTATGGCTTAGCTCACTAAAAACACAAAACTCACTTCGTTCAAACAGTTGTGTTTTTTAACATTCGCTTTCGCTGACTTGCTCTATTTATTCTCTTCAATCTTCATCATTCTTGAAATTACATATACTACTATCTATACAACTTATTTTTTTGAATAAAATCAGCTACTTTTTGAGGAAGCAGGTCATCAACTTTTTCATTTTTTTTCAACCTCTCTCTCACTAAAGTAGAGGAAATATTGTAGAGTGGAGTATCTAAATAGATTATATTATTATGAGAAACACCACCATTATAACCCTCTCTACGAAAAACAATAACTTTACTTAACTCTAATATTTTTTTATAATCTTTCCATTTAGAAAAGTTATAAGCAGAATCTTCTCCAACTATTTCATAAAATTCATGGTGTCCACCATAAAAAGATATTATTTTTTTTAAGGTATCAATAGTATAAGAGGTTTTTTTACTTTTTATTTCAATATCAGAGATAATTATTTTTTCATTTCCTTCAAAGGCTAATTCACACATTTTTTTTCTAAGTTCTCCACTTAGCATAATATCATCTCTATGAGAAGCTTTTCCAACAGGAATAATAATTATTCTATCTAATTCTAGTTTTTTAAGAATAAATTTTACTATTTCAACATGAGCTTTATGTATGGGATTAAAGCTTCCACCATAAATTCCTATTCTCATTTTAACTCCGCAATAGCTTCTAAAAGCTCTTGATAGTTAGAAGCACAAGTTACAGCTTCTCTTAATTTTTTATTTCTAAAAGTTCTCATAAGTTCAGAAACAAGAGATAGATATTCTCTATTTTTTCCTTTAGGAGCACCTACTAATAAAATAAGATTTACTCCTTCTCCATCTGGAGAATTAAAATCTATTTTATTTTCAACTAATCCAACTGCTACTACTATCTCTTCTATTTTTTCACTTCTAGCATGAGGAATAGCAATTCCTTGACCTATACCAGTACTTCCTAATTCCTCTCTAGCCATTATATTTTCATAGAAATGCTGTTCATCTTTTAAGACATCAGTGTTTTCTCTAATTAAATCTACTAATATTTTTAAAACTTCCTCTTTTGTATGTTTTCCATTAATATAGGTAATCAGTTTGCTATTAAAATACTCTAACATCACTACCTCCTATAAAAAACTCTCCAAAAGTTTTTTTTCTACTTCTCTAAGTGGAGTATAATCTTTTATATTTTCTATCATATATTTTAATTTTCCTAAGACTTTTTTCTTATTAGATATATCTATATTCTCTACTAATTTTAGGGAAGATAAAATTTCCAATCCTTCAAGGCTTTCTAAAAGATTTTTATTAGATTTTAAAATCTCTTTTATCTCCTTAGCTTCTCCTTCATATTCACTAACTTTTTCATATATCTCTGTATTATCTCTAAATTTTACCATATATTGTATGAAAATATAGAAAATATTTTCATTGTATTCAGACATAAGTTTATTTAAAGCTAATACCATAAGAGGTTTTATATTGTTAGTTCCTATTAGAGCAAAATTAGAAGAGATTTTAAAAAATTCTTTCCTATCTCTTAAGAATAGCTCTTTTCCATATCTTTTTGCAAATTCAAGATTTCCATTAAAAAGAGTTTTAATATAGTTAGTCTTTACTTTTTCTATATCCAAACTAGAATATCTTTCAATTTTGTCTAAATTTTGCCTCTCTTTTATATCACAAGAGTATAGTAACTCTTCTACAAAAAGGTTATTATCATTTAAAAAAGCTATTACTGGAAGAGCTATACTTCCTTTTTTTCTTTTTAGATTTCCATTTGTATCAATAGTGATATATGCTCTTTTATCTAAAAATTGAGCACATTCACTCAAAACTTCTATCTTACCTTGACTTTCTAAAAGATTGAAAAGTTCACTGGCTTTCTTTTCTTTTATTATATTTAGCATATCACATTGCATTATTTATATTTCCTCCAATTCCTTTTAAACAATTATCCTCTAAAACTGTAAACTCTATTTTTAAGACAAAGAAATTTTCCATAGGCATATCAGTAGGAAGTTTTACTAAGTCTTTTTCAGTCATTATTATAAATGAAGCTTTCATACTATCAGCACGTCTTTGTATAAGTTCGATATCTTTTCTTTTAAAATTATGATGATCCATAAAATCTACTCTTTCAATATATGAAGGCTCTAATGAGATCACTGTTTTTTCAAAATTTAAAGGGTTAGCTAATCCAGAAAATAGTAAAACTCTTTTTCCTTTTACCCAGAAAAGAGGTTTTTGGTTTCCTTTTAAATCACAAAGAGATGTAACACCATGCTTTGCTATAGAAACCTCTTTTCCTAATTTCTTTTTAAGATATTTTTTTATTCTTTCAACTTCTCTTTCACTTACTAAATCAGATTTTGTTATAATAAATTCAGAAGCTCTTCTTGCTCCTTTTTTAAAATCTTCACGGAGCATTCCTTTAGGAAGAACCTCTCCCCAACCAAATGGATTAGTAGCATCTATTAAAACAATATCTCTATCTCTATAAAGCTTTCTATGTTGAAATCCATCATCTAAAACAATGGTATCTACACCAAAATGTTTTTTAGCAAACATACAACCTTTATATCTATTTGAACTGACAACAATGGGAACTTTTAAATTAAGAGCATGTATAAATGGTTCATCTCCACTCTCTCTAGCAGTAGCAAAAATTTCATATCCATCACTTACTAAAAGAGGCTCTCTTTTTCTCTTTCCTCTATATCCTCTTGAAACAACAGCTACTTTTCTTCCCATTTTTTGTAATCTTTTTACAAAATATTGTACAGCGGGAGTTTTACCAGTTCCTCCTACTGTGATGTTACCTATACAGATAATCTCTACTCCCTCTACCCTCCTTATAGGAAGAATTCTCTTATCATAGAGAAAGTTCCTTAAAGATGTGATGAGGTAATATATATATGCTAATATCCTCATTATTACTCCTCAAATAAAAATGTTCTACTCTATATTTTACCCTTAGTAAAAGTAAAAAGTCAAGGAATTTTCCATTTTTTAATTCTCTTCACACTCTATATTTAAAATTTTACAGGAACAATTTTAGATATTCCAATCTCTTTATTCATAGTTACTCCAAATATACTTTCAGATTCTCTCATAGTATCCTTATTGTGAGTAATCAATATAAATTGAGATTTATCTGTAAATTCTTTTAGTTTACCTATTAATTTTCTAGTATTTTTTTCATCAAGTGCTGCTTCTATCTCATCTAAGAATGTAAATGGACTAGGTTTGAACATAAATATTCCCATAATAAAGGCAATAGCAACCATAGATTTTTCTCCACCAGATAATAAAGATAGAGATTGTCTTTTCTTATTTCTAAATTTAACAAATATCTCTACTCCACACTCATCAAAGTTATCTGGGTTATTTAAAATTAATTTTCCTTCAGCATTATTTATAGTTTCCATACACATCTTATTGAAATTTTCATCAATAGCTTTATAGGCAGTAAAAAATCTACTGTGTATAGTTTCGTCTATCTCTTTTATTAAATCTAAAAGTACATTTTTTCCCTTAACTAAATCCTCTTTTTGTGAAGAAAGGAAAGTATATTTCTCATTTAATTCTTTAAACTCCTCAATAGCTAGAAGGTTTACAGCTTGGAAATTTTTTAATCTGTTATCTAAAGATTTAAATCTCTCTTTACACTCTTTGATATTTTCTATACTAATTTCAACACTCTCTATTTCTTCTAAAGACTCAAGATTTTCTTTTAATCTTTCCAAATCACTTTTTAATCTTTCAATTAAATCATTTAATTTGTTCAGAGCATCTCTTTTATGAAGTAGAAAACTATCTATCTCTTTTCTTTTTTTAATTAATTCTCTTTCCTCTTCACTTAACTTTTCATTTATTTGTTTTTTCTCTGTTATCTCAATATTTTCACTTTCATATTTTTGAAGTCTTTCATCAATCTCTTGAGTAAGAGCACTTTCACTCTTTTCTAATACTTCTACCTCTTTTCTCAATAGGGAGATTTTTTGTTTTATATCCTCTTTTTCACTTAAAAGAATTTTATACTCTTTCTCTTCTCTATCTTTTTCTCTTTCAATTTGACTTATTCTATCTTGAGCATTTAAGAAAATTATTTTTTTATCAGAGAACTCCTCTCTTTTTTGAGTGATTAAACTATTTATTTTTTGAGCTTTTAAAATATCTTCCTCTTCCTCTTTTTTAAGTTCATTAACAATAATTTGTATCTTATCCATCTCGTTGTTAGAGTTTGTAATTTTTTTCTCAAACTCCTCACTGTATTTTATCTCTTCATCTAGCTCTATTTTAATAGTTCTAATCTCTTTACTTACTCTTTCTACTTTAGAGTTACACTCTTCAAAATACTCTGAAGCTAATCTTACTTGTTTTCTAAGCTCCTCTTCAGTACTGTCTATTCTATCTATTTCATTTTCAAAATTTTCCAACTCTTTATTAATTTTATTTTGTTCTTCAACACTCTCTTCAATTCTCTTTTTCAAAATTTCTACTTGCTCTTTAAGTTGTTTTATCTCTCTTTTTCTCTCAAAAAGTTGACTAGCAGTAGAGTTACCAGAATCTCCACCTGTAATTCTACCTCTTGAGCTAAGAAGTTCTCCACTTAAAGTAACTACGTTTCCAGCAAAAAGAGAGTTTTTTATTATCTTAAGAGCTGTATCCATATTTTCAACTACAAGAAGATTTCCTAATATAAATTCTGCTACTATTTTATATCTATCTTGGGTTTCTACTAGGTTAGAAGCTAGTCCAATAACTCCATCTAATTTAATATTTGGCTCTTTTTTAGGAGTTACCTTGATAGTATCCAATGCTAAGAAAGATGCTCTTCCTACTTTTTTCTCTTTTAAAATATTGATAGCTTTTTTTGCTACATCACTTGTTGAAACTATGATATCTTGTATATTTCCAGGGACTCCAGCCTCAATAGCCTTCATATATTTTTCAGGGACATTGACAAGAGAGATAAAAACTCCCTCTACTCCAGGTATCTTACTATTTAATACCTCTTTTACTCCCTTAAAAAATCCCTCATTATTTTCTTCCATTCTAAGTAGAGCTTGTAATTTTGACGAATATCTTTTTTCATCATAATCAGAACTTCTAATTATTTCAGAAAGCTTGTTCATTCTTTGGCTACATCTACTAATCTCTTTTTCTAAAAACTCTCCTCTTCCCTTTATATTTTCGAGACTTAAAGTTTTTTCCTCTTTAGATTTTTTAGCACTAACTAACTCTTTTTCCGCTTCAAAAATCTTTTTATTTGCTGCTTCTAGTTCCTCTTTTAAAGAGTTTATCTTATTAGTGCTTCCCTTTACCCTTCTGTTAGAATTTTCAATCTCATTAATGAGTTTCATTTTTTCTAACTCAAGTTCCATCACTTTTTTCTTTTTTATCTCTCTAGCTGTTTCAAAATCCTCTTTAGATTTCTCTAAATCCTTTATCTCTTTTTCAAAGATTTGATTTTCTTCAGATAGTAACTCTATTTTTTGTGCAACAAGAAGAGATTCTTTATCTAATTCAGCTAAACTTTTTCTTTTCTCCTCAATTTTACTTTCTCCAGCTGTAACTCTACTTTCTCTTTCCTCTATCTCCCTTTTATAGCTAGCACATCTTTCACTTATTCTTACTTTTTCTTTTTCCTTACTTTCAATCTCTCTTTTTAATTCTTGATTTTTATTTCCGTTTTCCTCTATATATTTTTTTAACTCTATTTTTTCTTTATCAATTATTTCTAATCTATTTTCAATTTCTTCAAACTCTGTTTGTAATTTATTATTTTCACTATCTAGGTTTTCTTTACTTTGATTACTTTTATCTAGCTCACTGTTTTTATTATTGTACTCACATTGATATATTCCCTTAGCAAGTGAATCCCTTTCTTTTTTTAACTCTAAATATTCTTGAGCTTTTCCAGCTTGTTTTTCTACTTTATCTCTATTTTCTCCCACTTCATTGAGAATTAAATCTATTTTTTCAAGCTCTGTATCTACATTTTCAAGATTTTTTACAGCTTCATTTTTTTGCCCTTGGAATTTTTTTATTCCAGCAGCTTCCTCTATAATACTTTTAATCTCTTTAGAAGAGGAACTGATTATTCTTTCTACTTTTCCCTGTCCTATTACAGAATAAGCACTTTTTCCAACTCCTGTATCTAAAAATAGATTAGCTATATCTTTTAATCTTGATTTAGAATCATTGATAAAATACTCATTTTCACCAGTAGAGTGCAACTTTCTAGTTATTTTTATCTCATCATTTTCCACTGCTAAAAAACTATCACTGTTATCTATATAGAGGGAAACCTCAGCAAAATTCATAGCTTTTTTATCTTTTCCACCAGAGAAAATCACATCAGAACTCTCTTTAGCTCTAATGTTTTTATAGGATTGCTCCCCTAAAACCCATAATACAGCATCAAGAATATTGGATTTTCCACTTCCATTGGGACCAACTATTGAAGTAAGTCCTCTATTAAACTCTATATATACCCTTTCACCAAAGGATTTAAAACCGAATATTTCAACTGCTTTTAAAAACATTTATGCCCCCTATTATCTGTAAATTAATATTATTAAATAGTTTATTACTCTTGAAATTCATCAATAGCTTTCCAAGTTATAACTTTCACATTTGAATAATCTTGGGATTTAGAACAACAACTTCCACAACTACTATTAGACTTAGAACAAGTATTACAGTTAGAGTGTGAAGAACACTCTTCTTTCTCTCTTTTTTGATACTCTTCATAAGTTTCTAAATAACCCTCTTTTAAAAGATTCTCGTAGGATTTTTCTAACTCTTCATAGGTTATTCCAAGATTTTTTGTAATTGCTAAATCACTATATACTCCAGCTGATAAAAGAAACTTTATAACTTTTTTATCTATCTCATTAATATTTTTATTCATAAAATACTCCTTATCTCTAAATAATAAAAATTTCTATTAAAAAATTATACCATACTTTTTTAAGAAATTGTTAGAAAAAACTGGATATTTAAGTTACTTTCTTTTTTCTTTACCTAAGAGCTATATTTATGTTATAATCAGAGTAATAGAAGTTTTTAGGAAGTGAAAATATGGGAAGAATAATATATTTTACAGGGGGAGCAAGGAGTGGAAAAAGTGCTCAAGCAGAGCAATATATATTTGATAGAGAATATACTAAAAGAATATATATAGCTACCTCGATTCCCTTTGATGATGAGATGAAGCTGAGAGTGAAAAAACATAGGGAGCAGAGAGGAGAGGATTGGATAACAATAGAAGGGTACAGAGATTTAATAAAAAAAATATCTCCTTATGTGGCAAAAGATGGAGTAATACTACTTGATTGTCTAACTAATATGGTAACTAATCTTATGATAATGGATAAGGATATAGATTGGGATAATCTTCCTATGGAAAGTTTAGAACAAATAGAAAAGGAGATATCTCAAGAAGTAAATAAACTTTTTGATTATTTTAGAGAGATACCAATGGATACAGTAATTGTATCTAATGAGTTAGGAATGGGAGTGATACCACCTTATCCTTTGGGAAGATATTTTAGAGATATTTGTGGAAAAGTAAATCAAATGGCAGGAAAATATTCTGATGAAGCTTATATGGCAGTATCAGGTTTACAATTAAAATTGAAATAATAATGGAGGAAAATATATGAACGGAATAGCACTACTTTTTAAATTTATGACAAGATTACCAATTGGATTTGAACCAAAATTTGATTCTGATTCATTGGGAAAGAGTATGAAATTTTTTCCAATAGTTGGAATGGTAATGGGATTAATATTGCTAGCTTTTTTCTGGGCTCTTAGCTATGTAATATACTCTCCAATGGTAATGGTTGTTACACTTGTAATTATAGAGGTAATACTTACAGGGGGATTACACCTAGATGGACTAGCTGATACCTTTGATGGAATCTTTAGTTATAGAAGTAAGCAAAAAATGTTAGATATAATGAAGGACTCGAGATTAGGGACTAATGGTGGATTAGTATTGATACTTTACTTCATATTAAAAGTGGCTTTAATATATGAGTTGGATATGATAGCAGGAATACCATCAGGTATAGTATTGTTATTGACACCAGCTATAGCGAGATTAAATAGTGTAATAAACTGTGCTTCTGCTCCTTATGCTAGAGCAACAGGAATGGGAAAAACATTTGTAGATAATACTGATGGTTTTGGAGTAGTAGTAGCTACAATACTTACATTAATATTTAGTGGTATAGTATGCTATGTATTCTTTATACCTCTTACTATACTTATAATTATTCCTATTGTGATGTTATTAGGATTTATTTTTGCAAAACTTATGACTAGAAAAATAGGGGGAGTAACTGGGGATACACTAGGAGCTGTTGTGGAGCTTTCAGAAGTTTTAGTTCTTTTCTTACTATATATAGGAGCTATGTTGTTAGTATAGGTGTAAATATGGGAAAGCTTATTTTAGTACGTCACGGGCAAACAGATATGAATGTGGAGAGAATATACTTTGGTTGGTTAGACCCAGCTCTAAATGAAAAGGGAAGAGAACAGGGAGAGAGAGCCAAAGAGGTTCTAAAAAAAATACCATATGATAATATATATTCTAGTGATTTAAAAAGAGCTAGTGAAACAGCTAGTTTAATTAATTATTTAAATAGAGAGTTAGTTTTGGATAAAAGGTTAAGAGAATTAAATTTTGGGATTTTTGAAGGACTTAGTTATGAAGAGATAAAATCAAAATATCCAGAAGAGTGTAAAGAGAGTGAAAAAGATTGGCAGAATTTTAATTTTATCACTGGAGAAAATCCAAAAGATTTGCAAAAAAGAGCTGTTGAGTTTGTAGAGAGTTTAGATTTAGAAAAAAACAATTTAGTAGTTACTCATTGGGGAGTAATAAACTGTATATTAAGTTGGTACTTTTCTAATGGAATAGAAAGTTACTGGAAATATTCAGTAGAAAATGGTGGAATATGTATAATAGAGTTTGTAGATAGATTTCCAATATTAAAAGGATTAAATATAGGGTGATTAGTGTGGAAGATATAAAAAATATTTTGGGAGAGTTAAGAGGTTTAGATTTAGAGAGCATGCAACTTGCTCAAGAGGAATTGGATAGAAAAATGAAACCTCAAGGAAGTCTTGGAGTATTAGAAAAAATAGTGGTAAAGATGGCAGGAATATATGGTTACCCTATAAAACAGGTAGATAAGAAATGCCATATAGTAGCTTCAGCAGACAATGGAGTTTTAGAAGAGGGGATTTCATCTTGTCCAGTAGAATATACAAGAATAGTTTCAGAGGCTATGCTAAATAAAATTGCTTGTATTGGTTTATTTAGTAAAAGATTGGGAGTGGAGTTTAATCTTGTAGATATAGGGATAAAAGAATCTATACCAAGAGATTATCCAAATTTATATAATAAAAATATAAAAAAAGGAACAAATAACTTTTATAAAGAGCCAGCTATGAGTAGAGAAGAGTGTTTAAAAGCTATTCAAGTAGGAATGGATATGATAAAAGAAAAATCTCAAGGGGTTACAGTTTTTTCTAATGGAGAGATGGGAATAGCTAATACTACTACAAGTTCAGCAATATTATACTCTTTTACAAGAGGTAATATAGATGAAATAGTAGGAAGAGGAGGAGGACTTTCTGATTCTGGATTAATTAAGAAAAAGAGAGTGATAAAAGAATCTTGTGAAAGATATAATACTTTTGAAATGGAACCGGTGGATATATTAGCTCACGTTGGAGGACTTGATATAGCTTGTATGGTAGGAATGTACTTAGGAGCAGTAAAATATAGAAAACTGATGTTAGTAGATGGGTTTATTTCAGCAGTAGCTCTTCTTACAGCATATAAGATAGAACCTAAAGTTAAAGATTTTATATTATTGACTCATATGAGTGAAGAGCCAGGAATGAAAGTAGTATTAAATGAATTAGGAGAGAAGGCTTTTCTCAATATGGAGATGAGATTAGGAGAGGGAACAGGAGCTGTTTTGACTTATCCTATGATAGATTGTGCTTTGGATATGATAAATGGAATGAAAACTCCATCTGAAGTATATGATTTATTTAAATAGTCAATAACTATTAGGGGGATAGGTATGGATAAAAAATATGAGGGACATAGGGAGAGAATAAGACAAAAATATTTACAAGGAGGTTATTCAGCCTTTTTAGAGTATGAGATATTAGAGTTACTTCTTACTTATGCAATACCTATAAAAGATACCAAACCGATGGCTAAAGAGTTGATAGAAAAATTTGGAAATTTAGATGGAGTTGTAATGGCTTCTATAGATGAGTTGATGAGTGTTAAAGGGATAAAGCAAAATAGTGCTATATTTCTTAAGCTTTTAGGAGATACATCTAAATATCTTTATAGAGGAGATATGAAAAGAGATGGGATACATCTTAGAGATAAAGAGTCCCTTTTAAAATATTTACGAAGTGATATAGGATTTTCTAGTCGAGAAGAGTTTAAAGTTATTTTTCTTAATAATTTTAATATACTGGTAGGGAGCGAAACTTTATTTGTAGGAACTATTGATAAAAGTGCTGTTTATCCTAGAGAGATTTTAGAAAAGGTAATACAGTACAAAGCTAAAGGAGTTATATTTGCTCATAATCATCCTTCTGGAAATTTACGTCCATCTAAGCAGGATATTCAAATAACTGAACATATGCAAGAGGTATTAGAGATGATAGATGTAAAACTTCTTGAGCATATAATTATCACAAAAGATGGATATTTTAGTTTTTTGCAAGAGGGATTAATCTAAATCTTGTTTTGAAAGAAAAATTATGATAAGATGATATAAATATTGTTTTCTTTTAAATAATATTTATTAGAAAGTAATTGGAGGATTTGATGGAAGATATAAATAAAGAAGAACTTGAAATAACTCAAGAGCCAAAGTTATATAAGGTATTAGGAGTTATGTTTGAAGTTACTAAAAAAAGATATTACTTTGAAGTGATAGATGGTGTAGAGTATAAAAAAGGTGATAAGGTAATAGTAGATACAGTTAGAGGTAAGGAGATAGGTTTAGTTTATGGAGAGGCTAGAATGATACCAGAAACAGAACTAGTTCTTCCACTAAAACCTGTTATAAAAAGAGCTAGTAAAGAGGAAGAGGAAAGATATATACAATTGAAAGCTGACTCTTTAGAAGCAAAAAATATCTGTAAGGAGAGAATAGCTCATCATAAATTACCAATGAAGTTGGTAGAAACTGAATATACCTTTGATAAAACAAAATTGATATTTTATTTTACAGCTGAGGGAAGAATAGACTTTAGAGATTTAGTTAAAGATTTAGCTAATATTTTTAGAGTGAGAATAGAGCTAAGACAGATAGGTGTTAGAGATGAAGCTAGAATTTTAGGAACAGTGGGTGTATGTGGAAAAGAGCTATGCTGTAGGACATTCATTAATAAGTTTGATTCTGTATCTATAAAAATGGCAAGAGACCAAGGACTAGTTATAAATCCTGCTAAAATTTCTGGAGTATGTGGTAGACTTTTATGTTGTATCAACTATGAGTATCAACAATATGAAGAAGCTCTTAGAAATTATCCTGCTGTAAATCAACAGGTAAGAACTCCAAAGGGAGATGGAAAAGTTTCAAGTATAAGTCCACTTAATGGATATTTATTTGTTGATGTAGAAAATAAAGGCTTAATGAAATTTGATGTTGAAGAAGTCAGATTTAATAGAAAAGAAGCAAATAAATTAAAAAATGAAAAAACTGCTGAAGAATTGGCTCATAAGGAGCTTGAAAAGGAATAATTATGTTGTATGAAAATGAGGATATGACAATACTCAGAGATAATTTTAAACTTATTCAAAAGGTAAATGGATTTAGATTTTCAGTAGATGCTGTAATACTTTCAGATTTTTTCAATCCTCATAAAGATGGGAAAGTTTTAGATATAGGAACAGGTAATGGGATAATTCCTATTTTACTCTATGCTAAAAATAAATCTAGGGATATAGTAGGCATAGATATACAAGAGGAAAATAGCTCACTGGCTATTAGAAATATAGAGTTGAATAAGTTAGAAGAATATATAGAAATAGTAAATTATGATGTCAAAGAATATCCTTTTGGAAACTCTTTTGATTATATAGTTTCAAATCCACCTTATATGAAAGTAGATGGAAAGAAACAAAATGATTTAAGCAGTAAAGCTATAGCAAGACACGAGATAAAATTGGATTTGTATGATTTAGTAAAAAATGCAAAAAGACTTTTAAAACCAATGGGAAGTTTTACCCTAGTTCATAGAAGCTATAGATTTATTAAGATTTCAAGAGTATTAGAAGAGAGTGGTTTTTCTATAAAAAGAGTAAGATTTGTTTATTTTTCTAAGGATAAAAATTCAAATCTTGTTCTTATTGAGGCATGGAAAGGGAAAAAATGTCAACTAGAGATTGAACCACCACTTTTTCTTGAGGAGAGTGGTTATTAAAAGGTAAGATATTAGTTTTAGATAACAACAAAAACAATTATAAAAATAGAAGGAGAAAATTTACACGAGCAAAAATGGAACTTTTAAAATTTGTTGAACAAAATAACTTAGAAGAATTTAAAAATAATTTGGATATGGATTCTATTGAAGAAGTAGATAATAATAAAAATACTATACTTCATCACTGTGTGGAGATGGATAAATACGACTTCGTAGATGCTTTACTTTATAATGGAGCTGACCCTAATGTAAAAAATAGAGAGGGAAATACACCATTACATATAGCAGGGCAAAAAAATTATGGGAAAATAATGGAGTTATTATTAGAGTTTGGTGGAGATTTAGAGATAAAAAATAATCATCAAAGAACAGCTGTAAATTTAGCAATAGCTTCAAAAGCTACTAGTGTACTAAAGGTTATTGAAAATAGTGGAGCAGACTATGATGGTTTAGGAGCTGGATTTGAAAAAATCAATCACCACAGAAGATTAGAGGATTTTTAGGAGGGAATTATCCCTCCTCTTTTATTTGTATTCTAAGTTAGAAGTAAGTAATTTTTCATAAGCAATCTTTTCTCCATCAATAAAAACAATACCACAGTACTCATAGCCATTTTTATTAAAAAGATGTTTCATTGTTTCATTTTCTGGAGCAGTATCTATTCTAACACTTCTAATATTTTTACTAAGAGCTAACTTTTCAGCAAATTTAAAAAGCTCACTTCCATAACCTTGACCTCTTAACTCTTTATGTATAGCACATCTATGAATAGAAGCGTAATTACCAAAAGTTTTCCATTTTCCTTTTATATTTTTATATATTTCATTATAATTAAAATCACAGCAAAGTAATTTTTGTATCTCATTTTTTTCATTTTCATCAGAAGCAATCGGCTTAGTATAAGTCATTACTTTTTTCTTACTATTTTTTTCTATATCATTAATGATAGTTTCTTTATTGGGATAATTTTCATTCCATTGAGTGGAATTATTTCTTTTCATATACTCTTTTGCATGAGAAATGACTTCTAAGATACTCTCTATATCTTCTTTTTTAGCCTCTCTAAAATTCATTTTTCCTCCTAATTTATAGAAAATTTAATAAATTATATAATTATAAAAATTTTATGTCAA
>ERZ831979.1572-NODE-1572-length-18981-cov-5.861777_pt1 | contig 18981 bp, 11 predicted proteins | sample MGYA00519952_ERZ831979 | MGnify/ENA primary metagenome ERZ831979 (study PRJEB31850, sample SAMEA3708723) | human gut metagenome | biome: human gut; feature: human-associated habitat; material: faeces | place: China | collected 2014 ...
GAGGGACTATTTGATTAATATTAACTTCGTCCCAATTTTAACGGGACACTAATGAAAATCGTGTAACACACGAATCGCATTTTGTTGCTTGCGTAATCCGTAAAGATTATGACAATCAACGTCGTATGTCGCAGAGACGCTATCAACAGAAACCGTTTAGCCCCTCTTGCTCTTGTCTTTACCCATGACCGCCGCCGTAAGTTCGTCGGTCTGGGCATTTCGGAAGCTTTGGTGCATTGGGATTTCGACAAGCAACAACCTACCGCCGACTGCCCCGATAGAGCAGAAATACAGTTTCAAATAACCTCCAAGATACGTGAATACGAGAAGAAAATCAAAAAGTTGGAGGTGCTGGAAATTCCCGTTACATTCGATACGCTGTTTGAACAGAACGGCAAACGAATCAACTGCACGGTCGGGGAGTACTTCAAACAGATTATCGAACGCTTGGAAAAAGTCGAAAAGTACAGTTCCGCCAGCAAACATAAGGTAACGTTGGTCCTTGTGTCGCAATTCCGCTCGGTCAATATGCGTTTTGATGAATTGGATTTGACGTATTTAAGGGAGTTTGAAATCTTCTTGAGTCAAAAGGGTAATGTAAACAACAGTTGCAATTATGCAGCATTCCAATACTGCCGGTTGTATCTTATTGAAATTCTACATCAAACCACAACACACTGCAAATGTATACAATTTACTTTATGTTGTATCTTATCGAAATTCTACATCAAACCACAACATGAGCCACTGGCGAGCCACATCCCAAGGTGTTGTATCTTATCGAAATTCTACATCAAACCACAACGCCGGGACGACCACTCCTAATTCTGCTCTGTTGTATCTTATCGAAATTCTACATCAAACCACAACGGCGGTAGCCGTTATAGTGATTGGTTGGAAGTTGTATCTTATCGAAATTCTACATCAAACCACAACCATACCAGAAACCAAATAGTTGAAATAGAGGTTGTATCTTATCGAAATTCTACATCAAACCACAACTCGCGTTACTATAAATACTTTCTTTTCCAGTTGTATCTTATCGAAATTCTACATCAAACCACAACCGGAAAATGTATTGAATGTCGCCAAAAAAAGTTGTATCTTATCGAAATTCTACATCAAACCACAACACAACCACGATGCGAAGATCGACATCAAGAGTTGTATCTTATCGAAATTCTACATCAAACCACAACACTGAACTGGAACGTCGTATATCGCTATCGGTTGTATCTTATCGAAATTCTACATCAAACCACAACAAGCCGAACGCCCAGGAGTCATAGCCTGGGGTTGTATCTTATCGAAATTCTACATCAAACCACAACAGTGTTTGACGTTCGTATTTCACTGCCACCGTTGTATCTTATCGAAATTCTACATCAAACCACAACAGGGTAGTGACCCGCCCGCTTGGTGGAAGAGTTGTATCTTATCGAAATTCTACATCAAACCACAACTTCTCGACCCTCCATCTTGACGCTCTCGGCGTTGTATCTTATCGAAATTCTACATCAAACCACAACTGCCGACGTTAATGCGTTAGCCGATCCGCGTTGTATCTTATCGAAATTCTACATCAAACCACAACTCGAGGTTGTTGCAGAATAGCAACGTATTATGTTGTATCTTATCGAAATTCTACATCAAACCACAACTAACCGGCCGCACGTTAAACGGTTTCGACGTTGTATCTTATCGAAATTCTACATCAAACCACAACAAAGATTATGGACTTACCGCGCGGGATGCGGTTGTATCTTATCGAAATTCTACATCAAACCACAACGCGGCGGCTGCTTCTTCTGATGGCTACCCTGTTGTATCTTATCGAAATTCTACATCAAACCACAACAGAACTTTCAAAGTTTCAATGTCTCTCAAGTTGTATCTTATCGAAATTCTACATCAAACCACAACATTATCCCATGTTGTTCGTTGATATGTCGCGTTGTATCTTATCGAAATTCTACATCAAACCACAACGCAGGCGATGGCTATCCTGTTGCTTCTCTGTTGTATCTTATCGAAATTCTACATCAAACCACAACAATAAGCGTAAAGAGGCGTGCCAGAACCACGTTGTATCTTATCGAAATTCTACATCAAACCACAACGCAACCGGCGTTATTTCGATAAGAAGAATGTTGTATCTTATCGAAATTCTACATCAAACCACAACCACTACGCTGCATTCTAGCCTGAGCGGAAGTTGTATCTTATCGAAATTCTACATCAAACCACAACCCCTCGATTCCACCGTATCCCGTAGAGCGTGTTGTATCTTATCGAAATTCTACATCAAACCACAACCTTGAGCGTTATCGGTCGTTAGCTCTTCAGTTGTATCTTATCGAAATTCTACATCAAACCACAACACTTCGACGCTTCGAGGAGTATCAATTATAGTTGTATCTTATCGAAATTCTACATCAAACCACAACTGAGCCTCGATTGCACTTCCATGGCTTTCTGTTGTATCTTATCGAAATTCTACATCAAACCACAACGGCGTAAATGCCACCATGTCTGGCGGTTCCGTTGTATCTTATCGAAATTCTACATCAAACCACAACAACGTCCTCTATAATACTATTCGTGCTGCGTTGTATCTTATCGAAATTCTACATCAAACCACAACGTTGAAAAGATACTGGATGTGCTCACGCAAGTTGTATCTTATCGAAATTCTACATCAAACCACAACATTTCGATACTTCGAGGAGTATCAATTAGTTGTATCTTATCGAAATTCTACATCAAACCACAACGCCACCATTCCTCAGCTTGCTATTGCTTCGTTGTATCTTATCGAAATTCTACATCAAACCACAACATCTCCGCTGGCGGTTCTTCCAGCAGTTCCGTTGTATCTTATCGAAATTCTACATCAAACCACAACTCCCGCGCGGCTGGCACTATCTCCGCTGGGTTGTATCTTATCGAAATTCTACATCAAACCACAACCCCGAAGCTCCTCTTTAGTGCCTCTCAGAGTTGTATCTTATCGAAATTCTACATCAAACCACAACATTTCGACGTTTCGAAGGGTATCAATTATGTTGTATCTTATCGAAATTCTACATCAAACCACAACAAATGGCCCTCTTGGTCAGCAAGGCGGCGCGTTGTATCTTATCGAAATTCTACATCAAACCACAACGTTTCAGCTGGCGGTTCTTCCAGTAGTTCGTTGTATCTTATCGAAATTCTACATCAAACCACAACAGCGTATTGTGTCTTTGTGCGTTGAGCGGGTTGTATCTTATCGAAATTCTACATCAAACCACAACAAAATGGGAAGCCAAAGCTCGCCTTTCTGGTTGTATCTTATCGAAATTCTACATCAAACCACAACTGCTACGTTTTTCATTTGTTTTTCTGTTAGTTGTATCTTATCGAAATTCTACATCAAACCACAACCACCCTTCGCAATGTCTTTCAACATCACATGTTGTATCTTATCGAAATTCTACATCAAACCACAACAGGGATTTTTCTCGCCAGTGAACATCAAAAGTTGTATCTTATCGAAATTCTACATCAAACCACAACGTCGGGCCTCATATTGATTGATAAAGTGTTACTTACGGGCTGTCTGCCACTATAAAAATACGATCGGGTGTTCCGACGAAGCCAGTTTGATGCATTTTCCGTATTTCAAAGAACGAAAATAACGATTTATCAGAAAAATTCCAATTGTTGCGGAATTTCCGGTTTTGCTCGTTCGCTTTTACCCCAAAAATTTAATATGTCTCCATACTGTTTGTCCGTTACAGCAAGAATACTTGTAAATCCTGTCGGAGGCATCGATCGTCGAACCCGCTTAATGTGAACCTGCATATTCTCCTTCGATGCACAATGGCGCACATAGACTGAATACTGCATCATTGTGAAACCATCTTTTTCCAACGCCTTGCGAAATTGCACCGCATGACGTCGTTCCGTTTTTGTATTGGTTGGCAAATCAAAAAAGACAAACAACCACATGATTCGATAAGCATTCAAGCGTACTTCTGACATTCGACTACTCCAATAAAGGATATGCAATCTTTTTTTGGGTTCCAGCAAAGCATTTAGCCAGGGAAGAGGCTGAAAACATAAGTCCTACTTCGAGAGGTCGCACAACCTTGTCGAAACGAGTATCGACAAACAGGAGCCGCAACAGTTCGCCTTTCACCTTTTTGGTCAGTTGTGTATTCCCGTTTCTGTAAAGTTGGCAGACCAATTCGTCGACATACGGTCGATAGGGTTCCATTACGTCATCGGCCAGCGGAAAGGAGTTGTAACGATTCCGATGGAAGATCCCGAATGCTGGGAACAGTCCGGAGCCCATGATCGCACGGGCCACGGCGGCTCGCAGGATCGTATAGCCGTAATTGAGCAGGTTGTTGGGCGGCGAACCTTCGCGGGAACGGTAAAATTCGGCACCGAACAGTTCTGACCAGTAGATTCTCGCTGCTATGCCCTCCCGGTTGTCGGCGTCGGCGCTCTTGACATTCATGTAGCAGGGTTTCAGTTTGTCTCCGTCATACCCCAGCTTCCGCAGCAAGGCAGCCTGGTTGCGGATTTTGGTCTCGACGATCTGTTTCCAAAGGCCCTTCTTCAGCGGTTCGGATGCAGCGATCTGCATCCGATAATGTTCACCTTGCGTTCTGTTTGAATCCAAATTCATCAACAAGGCGTTCGGCATTCGGTTCTCTCCGCACAGGATAACTGCCACGTTGTTGTCCGACAGCGCATTCAAGAGCGGCAGCGTGATGGAGGTCTGCTGGTCCTCCAGCACCACGAAGCCGATATCCTCGATCGGGATGCTTTTCCGTTGGTCGGGGGCCTCGCGCGTGTGGATGATCATCTGGCCGTTGCGCAGGCTCAAACAGTAGGGTGTCGAAAAAAACAAGGTTCGTTTCAGCATGGCCGGTCATCTTTGAATTTTATCTCGCCCGTTACGGTCAGTTCGAAATCATAACCTTCCACCAACATGTTAAAATTGGAAACGCTGAGGCGCAATTTCGGTGATGGATTGGATTGGCAGAATTGAGAGGTCCCAGCTCCATATAAGGAGGTAAGTGTTTTCTGATCTCGGGCCTCCTGATGAAAGAGGAACTGTACCCGTCCTTCTGCAGCCATTGCTGTTACCTTGTAGAGTCGTTTTACCAACTCCTTGCGGGTACATTCATAAAGTTCTGCCGGGGTATTTTCATAAAACAGGACCATGGTCCCCGTTTTTAAGATGTATTTCAAGGGGAAACCGTTCGTGTCGGTCTGCGGTACCAGATCGGGGCGGGCTTCCCGGTCAGCGCTGGCTTTGAAATATTGGGCAGCTTCGAGGTTGCTGACGAGTTCAAAGGTGCGTTTCGTTTTGCCCTTTTTGTCCTGGCCCTCATAGATGACCGTGCAATAGTTCCCCTCATTTACGACATGATAATCCCGCTTGTACTCTTTTGCAGATAGGTCGCGCTGTTTTTTTAGCGCGATCGGATGTTTGACACTCGGTGTGAAGATCCGCACCTTGCGGATGGGAATGCCCTTTTCCCGGTTCATCCAGATCGTGTATTCATCGGGATTCATCGCCGTCTTGAATCCGACCTCGTCGATTGCCTCCCGTACGCGATCCCGGACTGCATCGTCGATAATCTTGTCGATGTCCGTCGGCTGTAACTGCGCGAGCGATTTGCGGATGACATAGCGGATCTCTCCATCCTGCTTAATAGCGCCGTAGAAGGTATCCTGATGCAACCGGCAGCGAGCCGTGTCTCCTTGCTGGTAGATTGGTTCCCCGTCGGCATTCAACTTTATCCGGCCGCGAACCCGTAACTTCCTGCGCGTCTGTTTGGTCATGTTGTCGGGCGTGTGGTGGGCAACGAGCAGTTCGTCGGCCGCCGCCTTGACATCTTCGGTAAAGGTCGGCCAGGGTTTCTCGAAGCGGGGTTTGCCGCTTTCGCCGTAGCCGTATCGCTCCTCGTCGGCGACATATTGCGCCCAGCGGTCGTACTCCCGGCGGCCGATACAGGCGATCGTGATGGCGTCGATGCAGTGGTGGACGTGGTTCGTGCGCTCCTTGCGGGCATACTCCTCCTGCAGTCCCCACATCTTGCGGAACGCGGCGGTCGTGGAACCTTTGACCGTATAGATTCGGTCAAAAACCGTCTTCAGATAGAGCCGTGCATATTTGCCGATGATGCCGATGTCGACTCCCTGCCGATTGCTGAATCCTTCGGGAATCTCGGCCATGGTGAAGCGTTCGTATTTCCCGCGCCAGTAGTCGAGTTGCATCTGCAAATAGTGACGGCGCTGAATGGCGTCGTCCTTTTCGGATTTAATCGCTGCGCTTTTGCTCCTGCGAACCTGGGCTTCAATCTGCTTTTGCAGACTCTCCATTTTTTCCCGCCAACCAAACGATTCGATCCGCTCCATGATCTCGACATGGTTGGACAACTCGGCCGGCAGTTTCGCCCGTTTTGTCTCCCGGTTGAACCGGTTTTCGCAGAGCGTCTTGTTCATCTGCGAGTCATCGCCGCCGCGAGCCTGCGGGAGCGTGTGCTCGATGTCGAAATCCGGAGCCGACCCGACGAAGTCCGAAATGCGGATTTGCCGCCCGGTATAGGGACAGACGTGCTGCTGTTCTTCCCACAGCCGGTATTTCAGCACTTCGTCGTCCGAGGGTTTTATCTCGCGGCCGGTTTCGGCGGCATACTGGCTGTGGATCTCTTCGGCATATTTCCGATTCTCAACCTCCCGTTCCCGCTGATACTGCTCGATGGCCTTCCGCCTGTTCGCATCATTGAGTCCGCGGGCGAATTCAATCCGGATCTTCGTGTCTCGGTCGATCCTGCCTTCGCGTAACAGCGTGTTTATCAGGTTGCGCAATCGGAACAGGGCCCGCATGGCCATCGGGTTGCGAATGGTCGCAGTACGTGGAGAGCCGAGTTGCAGAATGCCATTTGCCTTGGGTTGCGCATCCGGATAGGTCTCGATTTTCGAGGGATGATAAAGACGGATCAGACGAGAGGCATCCAATCCATGATCGCTGAAATAGTCGGCAATGCGGTGCTCCTTTGAATCGAACTTGTTATACGGATTTCGCTTGTAGTCAAGCAGCAGCGAGGCGATGTCCTGTTCGATTTCATGCCGACGGCTTTCGTCGGCATAGACCTCCTTCGGAAGTGCCGCCCGCAGGTTGGCCAGGAATACCGCCTCGTCGTACCGATAGCCACAGCGCAGATAGACCAGAATCTTGCCGATGGCATTTAGGCTCAACGCCGCGTAATCCTGCGGGAGTTTGATGGCTGCAAACGCTTTGGCTTGTTCATCCGTGAGTTGCAATTTTTCGCAGGCCCAGCTACGCAGCCGACCTTCGTCGTTGAACGAAAAGAGGGCGTGCCATACGTCATTCAACATCTGGTCCTCGTTTTTTCCTGCTCCAAGCAGGTAAAGGCTGCGAATCTCCGTAATCCAGTCGTCTCCGAAGATCGCTTGCAGCGATGCCGTGACGGGGCATCCCGATACGGTGGCCGTGCGGGCGAAATTGAAACGATAAGGAGCTTCTGTACGCTCCTCTTTGCAGGCATATTTCCCTTTGCCGGCGATTCTGCGGGCGATCTCTTCGAAATCGAAATAAGGCTTGCTTTTCCGGAAGAAGAGCGAACGAATCGTCTCGAACTCTTCCTGTGTCAAAGGTCGTGGAGCATTGTCGCCCGGTCCTGTAATCCGGATGTTGTTGACGAACGACAGCATCCGGAACTCCTCAAAACGGGGATGCGAAACGGGGCACCGACTCTTCGTCGGCTCGAAGGTGCATCGGCCGACTGACCCCTTCTGCGATTTGAGGTCGCGCTGGAAAAAGATTGCCCGATGCAGCGCCTTACGCCATTCGTCGGGCAATTGCTGCCGGTCGCAGATGGCATTGAACTCGGCCAGGTAGTGTTCGTTGCGCGAGGTGTATTTGTCGCGGATTCGTTCCTTGTGTTGGTACAGTCCGTAGAAATATTCTCCGAGGTACCGACACCCTGCCGCTGCTATTTCAGCCGACAGATTTTTGATACACTCCTTGACCGTGCCGTCTTCTTTCTCATTTCCTGCTTCCTTGCGATTGCTGAGGAATCCGCGTCGCTGTGCCAAATGATAAAGCGCCCGGCCAAGCAGCCAGCGCTGTGTGCGATTCCCGAGATCGAGCCGCTCGGACAGGGCTACATAACGATCGTGGTAAGGATTTCGATCCCCATTGTCGTCGGTTCGCTGCCAACGGAGGAATTCATTGTCCTGCGGGTAACGTTTCTCTTTTTGCCAGGCGGTCAACAGCTCCTCGGGCAACGGCGGGCAAAGGTCGTAACGGATGAGTATTTTGAGCAGTTCGATTTTTCGCAGACGCCGCCGGAAATAGTGGCGGCGCAGTGCCCGGGCGCTCGTCCGATCCTGAACGGCAGGTTTTTCATTGTTTTTGTCGCGGGCAACTCCCTCCTGGAAAATGTCTACACCTTTGTCAATCAGCGTATATTCGTTCTCCGATTCATCGACAAGGGCCCATCCCAGTGAGTTGGTGCCAAGGTCCAAACCCAATACTTTTGCCATATGAAGAAAGTGTTTTCTGTAAAATTAAATAAAAAATTGCAGAAATTCATCTTTTTTTACTATATTTGTGGTGTAAGAATTCTACATCTTATCACAATAAGGCTATATGCCGAAGGTTTTCAACCTATTGTCTCCGCGTACTCCGTGGAGACTTTTTTTATATTTCGTGAATAATTTAAAAACCGTCGGTTGCTATTGCGGAGTGTGCCGGCGCTGTGGCTTTTTGCCTTCGGGAGTTCATGGTGCCGAAAACAGAAGGTCGCATGTCGGACCGTCCGCCACTCGCCGTGCGACGCACCGACATGAAGCATCTCCAATTGCAGCGTTCATCAAGGGCATATCGTTGGAATATGCAGGAATACTTTATATCGAGACTCTGAAACCGGGAAAACACGCGAATAGAAATTCAGCGACGCCTTCTGTTTCCGGGCGCATTCGTGCACGAGGCTCTGCCGCGGGCGGACGATGACGAACCGGATAAAAAGCGCACCCCGAAATCCCTTTCCGGATTTTCGGGGTGCGCTTCATTCGGGCGGGCGGCTGTCCGGCGCGTTATCGGGCGGGATGTTCCGGGCGTTTGCTGAAAATGGCCTTGATCCGGTCCATGTCGAACTTGGCCGAGCGGTCGTAGCAATAGATGCCGTTCTGTTCCTGTTCCACGTCCGTGAGCTGGGTGTAGCAATAGCCCCACACCTGTCCGGAGAGCGAGAGCAGCGCGTCTACCTGGCCTTCGAGCCGCGTGTAGAACTCTTCGAGCGTACGGGGCGCCTGTCCGTAACCCCACGATTCGGTCTGGGAATCCGTGGCCTGCTTCTCCTGGTCCTTCACCCATTTGATGCCGCCGAATTCATCGACCAGGTAGGGGCACGAGCCATCGTACTGCGGCCAGGCGTAGTTTGCGGTCGCCTTCACCTCGTTGAATCCGATGTTGCGCGTCTGGTCGCGGGTCGTCCGCAGGCGGGGATGGAAGAACGTGCCGTCGCTGAAGATTTTCTCTTTCAGTTTGGCCGGGTTCTGCTCGTAATTGTGGACGGCCCAGATGTCGGTCCTGACGACGGCGCCGCCGCTGACGGTGTTGACGGGGCGCGTCGGGTCGAGGCGTCCCGTCAGGTCGTAGACGTCGGAGGCGAAGCGCGGGAACTGCGTGTTGTCGGGCCACCACTCCTCGTTCATCGGCGTCCACGTCAGCAGCGAGGGGTGGTTCCGGTCGCGGACCACGCATTCGGCCCATTCGGAGAGGAAGTTGCGGGCCGTCTCCACGTCGTTGGCATCCATTCCCCAGCTGGGGCTTTCGCCCCAGGTGATGTAGCCGAGTCTGTCGGCCCAGTAATAGTAGCGTTCCTCGAAAACCTTCTGATGCAGGCGTGCGCCGTTGAACCCGGCGGCCAGTCCCAGCTCGATGTCGCGGCGCAGGGCGTCGTCCGACGGGGCGGTCCAGATACCGTCGGGGTAGAAACCCTGGTCGAGCACCAGCCGCTGGTAATAGGGTTCGTTGTTGAGGTAGATTTTGTTGCCTTCGATGTGGACCTTGCGCATCCCGACATAGGATTTCACGGCGTCGAGCACCTGGCCGTCGGGGGCGACCACCTCGTAGGTCAGGTCGTAGAGGAACGGGTCTTCGGGACTCCAGAGCCGGGCCTTTTTGACCGGGATGACGACGACGCTGCTGTTCGACGCCCGGACCTGCCGCGTGCCGACGACCTTGCCGCCGTCCCGAAGGGTCACCCGGAGCGTGTTCGGGCTTTCCCGGAAGAACTGCGGGGCGACGATCAGCTGCTGCTGGTCGATGTCGGTCGTCATTTGGACGCGTGCGAGGGCCTCGGGAGCCACGGCCTCCATCCACACCGTCTGCCAGATGCCTGTCGTGCGGGTGTAGTCGCAACTGTGCGAGGCGTATTGCAGCGACTGTTTGCCGGCAGTCTGTTTGCCGCTGCGCAGGTCGCTCGTGGCGAAGACGACCAGACTGTGGCTGCCGCCCGGCTTCACGAATGCGGTGATGTCGTAGGAGAACGACGTGCTGCCTCCGAAGTGGCGGCCGACGAAGCGGCCGTCGACATACACCTCGGAGGTGTAGTACACGGCTCCGAAGTTGAGCATCACGTTGCGTCCCGACCAGTCTGCCGGAATGTCGATCGTACGCTGGTACCAGATGCGGCCGATGAAGTCCGTGTGGCCGACGCCCGAGAGCTTGCTCTCCGGGGCGAACGGCACGATGATTTTGCCGTCGAATCCCTTCGAGCCGGCGTAGCCGCGTTCCAGGCCGCTTGCGCCGAAATCGAACGTGTAGGTCCATTCGCCGTTCAGGTTGATCCAGTCCGTCCGCTCGAACTGCGGGCGGGGATATTCCGGGCGGGGGATCTGCGAAAACAGACACGCGGCCTGAAGCAGGAAAAAGAGGGTGATTGCGGTTTTCTTCATGGTTGTTTTTGGTTGGTTTGCTTGTTTTCGGGGTGGTTATTCCGGTGCGATGTCGAACCGGTCGGGCGGCTCCGTGCGCTGCGCCCCGGCGAGCGGCGGCAGCATGCCGCAAGGGAGCAGCAGCAGGATGTGCGCATGTTTCATGGCTTCGTCTATGGGTTTGCTGTGCCGAAGTTACGAAACTTTTTCGGAATACGGAGCGGGTCAGAGGTTAATTTTGCAGGGGGACAGGCTGAAGACCCGAAAAAAATAGACTATATTCGTACGATCAAAACTGCCCGACTGATAGGAAAAAGAGACTCTTGCACTGTTGGGGACCCTGCACCTTCGTCGGAGCGCAGGTCCCGTGGCCGACGCTTTTCAACGGCCGGAACCTGAAAGGCTGGAAGACGGTCGGCGGGACGGAATCGTTTTTGTGTTATATTTACGGATAAAACGAATGCGGTTATGGAACGGGAGAACGTCTTTCATATCAAAAACATGGTTTGCAACCGCTGCATTCTGGTCGTCACCCGGCTGCTCGAAAAAGCGGGGTTCACGCCCCTCGATGTCGGACTGGGAACGGTCGTCGTGCAGGAGAAGCCCGGCCGGGAGCAGCGGGAGGCGTTCCGCAAACTGCTCGAAGCCTACGGGTTCGAACTGATCGACGACAGCCGGATGCGCCTCATCGAGCAGATCCGGACGGCCGTGATCGAATTGGTGCATTACAGCGAAGATGCCTCGAAAGTCAACCTGTCGGATTACCTGCGCGAACGCTGCCACCGTGATTACAGTGCGTTGAGCAAGCTCTTTTCGGAGGTCAACGGCATCAGCATCGAGAAATACTTCCTCGCCCAGCGGATCGAGCGGGTCAAGGAACTGCTGGCCTACGGCGACCTGACCGTCAGCGAGATCGCCGACAAACTCCGTTATTCGAGCGTGGCGCACCTCAGCGCCCAGTTCCGCGCCCAGACCGGGATGTCGCCCACTGAATTCCGCCGGCTGAAAGGACGCGGCCTGAAACCGCTGGATGAAGTGTAGGTATAAATCATATCCATAATTCTGTAACACCCGGAGCGTGTCGGGACCTTACCTTTGTTCCCATGGAAAAGAGTAAGATCATCACGAATACGTTCCCGGTCGCAGGCATGAGCTGCGCTTCGTGCGCAGTCCGGGTCGATAAGGCGCTCAACGGCCTGCCGGGCGTCGAGTCTGCGCATGTGAACTACGCTTCCGCTACGGCGCGGGTGGACTACCGTCCGGGGGAGTGCTCTCCCGGGGTGCTGAAGCGGGCCGTGCAGGCGGCCGGTTACGACCTGCTGACCGACGCGGAAGGCCCGGCGGAGGACGAGGCGGCGCACGTCCGTGCGGCGCATTACCGGGCGCTCAAACGGCGGACTCTTTGGGCGGCGGGGCTTTGTCTTCCGATCGTGGCCGGAGGCATGCTGTTCATGGACGCTCCGGCCGTGAAATACGCCGTGTGGGCGCTCTCCACCCCGGTCGTTTTCGGACTGGGACGGGAGTTCTTCGTCAACGCCTGGAAACAGCTCCGCCACGGGGCGGCCAACATGGATACGCTGGTTGCCGTCAGTACCGGAATCGCCTATCTGGTCAGCCTTTTCAACCTGTTTTTCCCGGAATTCTGGCTGTCGAGGGGCATCGAGCCGCACGTCTATTTCGAGTCGGCAGCCGTCATCGTCGCCTTCATCCTGCTGGGGCGGCTGCTTGAGGAGCGGGCGAAACGCGGCACGACGACGGCCATCGCGAAACTGATGGGCCTGCAACCGAAAACCGTCACGGTGATCACCCCTTCGGGCGAACGCTCCGTGCCCGTTGCGGAGCTTCGCGCCGGGGATCTGGTCGCCGTGCATCCCGGCGAACGCATCGCCGTGGACGGCACGGTGGCCGAAGGCGCGTCGTATGTCGACGAGAGCATGCTCAGCGGGGAACCGCTCCCCGTCTGCAAACAGGAGGGTGCGGCGGTGTTCGCCGGAACGATGAATGGCAACGGTGCGTTCCGTTTCCGGGCCGACAGGGTGGGGCAGGACACGGTGCTGGCCCGGATCATCCGCATGGTGCGGGATGCGCAGGGCAGCAAGGCCCCCGTGCAGCGGACCGTCGACCGGATCGCCGGCGTTTTCGTTCCCGCCATCATCGTCCTCGCCGTGCTGACCTTCGCGGCGTGGATGCTTTTCGCGCCGGAGGAGGGCTTCACCCGCGGGCTGCTGGCGCTGGTGACCGTGCTGATCATCGCGTGCCCCTGTGCGCTGGGGCTGGCTACGCCCACGGCCCTCATGGTCGGGATCGGCAAGGGCGCCGGACAGGGCATCCTCGTCAAGGACGCTGCGAGCCTGGAGGTGGCCCGGAAGGTCGACGCCGTGGTGCTGGACAAGACCGGAACGCTCACCGAAGGCCGTCCGTTGGTCGTGGACGCTGCGTGGGCCGAAGGGTCGGAGACGGCGCGGCGGATTCTGTTCAGCCTCGAAAAACGCTCGGGGCATCCGCTTTCGCAGGCTGTCGTCGAATCGCTCGGCGGGGAGCGGGACGTTCCCGTGACCGGGTTCGAAAGCATTCCCGGGCAGGGTGTCCGGGGCGTCGCGGAGGGGCGGACCTGGTATGCCGGGAACGACGCGCTGCTGTCCCGCCACGGCATCGTGCCCGACGCCCGCCTGCAACGGCTGGCCGAAGGGTGGGTGCAGGAGGCGAAGACCGTGGTTTGGTTCGCCGACGAGGAGCGGACGCTCGCCGTGCTCGCCCTTGCCGATGCGCTGAAACCCTCGTCGGCCGGGGCCGTCGCCCGGCTGCACGCGCTGGGAATCACGGTCTGGATGCTGACGGGCGACAACGCCGGTTCGGCGCGTGAAACGGCCCGGAAAGCCGGGATCACCCGTTTCCGGGCGGGCGTCCTGCCGCACGAAAAGGCCGGATTCGTCCGGCAGTTGCAGTCCGAAGGCCGGACGGTGGCCATGGCCGGCGACGGGATCAACGACAGCGCGGCTCTCGCGCAGGCCGATTTGAGCGTCGCCATGGGGCAGGGGAGCGACATTGCGATGGATACCGCGATGGTGACGATCCTCTCGTCGGACCTCCGGAAAATCCCGGAGATGATCCGGCTGTCGCAACTCACCGTGCGGACGATTCGCCAGAACCTCTTCTGGGCCTTCATTTACAACCTCGTCGCCATTCCCGTAGCGGCCGGGGCGCTCTATCCCCTCTGGGGGTTTCTGCTCGACCCGATGATCGGCGGGGCGGCCATGGCCTTGAGCAGCGTGAGCGTCGTGGCCAACAGCTTGCGGCTGAAACGCCGGCGGATCGGCGATGAGTGTGAACATGACGAACCGGTTGAAACCGAAGAAAAGATGAAAAAGGAATTTATCGTGGACGGCATGACGTGCAATCATTGCCGGATGCATGTGGAACATGCGCTGAACGCCCTCGACGGCGTGAAGGCGGTCGTGACGCTGGACCCTCCGGTGGCCGCCGTGGAGTTCTCCGGGCCGGAAATCGGCCTCGGGGAGTTGCAGAAGGCCGTTACGGAGCGGGCCGGGGAGTATACCCTGCGGGCGCGGTGACGACGGACGCCCCTGCGCAGGCGGGGCGTTTTTTTCGTGCCGCGCCGTATCTTTCCGGCGAATGTCCGGCGGAAAATGCGTTTTAGCATTAACTTTGCTGTCGGATCGTGTAAAGTATGCTGATGGAGACTATTTCCCGTTGGATCGGCGGCGTGAACGACGTGCTGTGGACCTATGTGCTGGTCGCGGCGCTCTTGGGGTGTGCCGTGTGGTTCACCCTGCGCACGCGGGGCGTGCAGTTCCGCCTGCTGGGCGAGATGATGCGCGTGCTGGGCGAGTCGGCCGGAAGCGGCCCGGAGGGCGAGCGGCACGTCTCGTCGTTCCAGGCTTTCGCCGTGTCGCTGGCCAGCCGCGTCGGCACGGGGAATCTCGCGGGCGTCGCCACGGCCATCGTCGTCGGGGGACCCGGCGCGGTCTTCTGGATGTGGGTCATCGCCCTTGTGGGCGCCGCGAGCGCTTTCGTCGAGTCGACCCTCGCGCAGCTTTACAAACGCCGCGGCAGGGACTCTTTCATCGGCGGCCCGGCCTACTACATGGAACGCGGTCTCGGGCGGAGGTGGATGGGCGTGCTGTTCGCCGTGCTGATCTCCGTGACCTTCGGATTCGCCTTCAACTCGGTGCAGAGCAACACGATCTGCGCCGCGTGGGAGGGAGCTTTCGGCGCCGATCGTGTGTGGGCGGGCGTCGTGCTCACGGCGCTGACGCTGCTCATCATCTTCGGCGGCATACGGCGCATTGCGCGTGTCAGCGGCGTGATCGTCCCGATTATGGCGCTGGGGTACATCGTGCTGGCGCTGGGCGTCGTGCTGTTCAACCTCGGGCGGCTGCCCGAAGTGCTGGAGCTGATCGTCGCCGACGCTTTCGGCTGGGAGCAGACGCTGGGAGGCGCGGTCGGCGCGGCGTTGATGCAGGGCATCAAGCGGGGACTTTTCAGCAACGAGGCCGGTATGGGTTCGGCTCCGAACGTCGCCGCCACGGCCCACGTTTCGCATCCCGTGAAGCAGGGGCTTATCCAGACCTTCGGGGTCTTCACCGATACGCTCGTCATCTGCACCTGCACGGCCTTCATCATCCTGTTCGGGGGCGTTCCCGACGCCTCGCTCAACGGCATTCAGCTGACGCAGGCGGCTCTGGAGAGCGAGATCGGTCCCGCGGGCGGGGTGTTCGTCGCCGTGGCGATCTTCCTGTTCGCCTTTTCGTCGATTATCGGCAATTATTACTACGGCGAAGCCAACATCCGCTTCATCACTCCGCGGCCGTGGGCGCTGACGCTCTACCGGCTGCTGGTCGGCGCGATGGTGCTCTTCGGATCCGTGGCGACGCTCGATCTGGCATGGAGCCTGGCCGATGTGACGATGGCGCTGATGACGCTGTGCAATCTGGCGGCGATCGTGCTGCTGGGCCGTCTGGCCTTCCTGCTGCTGGCCGACTACACGGCCCAGAAGCGGCAGGGCATCAAAAATCCGGTCTTCACGAAAGACCGGATTCCCGAATTGAAAGACAAGGCCGAGTGCTGGTAGCGCATTACTCTACCAGCCGGCGCGTCACGCTCCACCGCTGCATCAGCCGCACCACCGCCCAGCTCACGGCGAAGGCTCCGCAGGCGATCAGCGCGATGCGCGCCAGCGCGGGAAGTCCCGGAATCCGCTGCACGAGGTCGTAGCCGGCCTGAACGAAGATGAAGTGGCAGAGGTAGATGCCGAACGTCGCGCCCGCCAGCCGCGAGAGCCATGCGCGGGGCCGTGCGGCGGCCTTCTGCACGAGGATGAAGACCGGGGCGGTCATCATAAAGACGTTGATGCCGGCGAAATACCAGACGATTTCGAGGTAGGCGTAGTTGCCCGGAAAATGTTTCTGCATCACCACGTAACCCAGCCCCGTGGCGAGGTATCCGGCGAGGAAGGTCGGGATGCAGATGCCCAATGTCTTGCGCCAGTTCCATGCGGGCGGGAATTTCACGAGGTAGAAGGCCAGTACGAGGTAACCGGCGAAGCCCGAGACGTAGTGGAACGTGCCGAACTCGTTCCAGTCGCAGACGCCGTAAAGCCCCGTGTTGCCGTAATTGCCCGTGTAGCCGAGCGCCGGGGCGAGCATCTTCACGTAGGGCAGCAGCAGCGTCACGCCCCAGATCGCGAGGACGCTCTGCAACTCGCGCCGCGAGGCCCGTTCGAGCCACGGGCTGATCAGCGGCATGATCAGATAAAGTCCTATCAGCATATAGAGATACCAGAGCGGCGTGGTGTCGTAGCAGAAGTTGAAGACGAAGGTCCACATCTTGTGCAGCGTCGCTTCGCCGGTGAACAGCGCGGGGTCGATCGACGGACTGGAGGTCCCGACGTAGCGCATATACAGGTAGTAGAGCACGGGCAGCGTCAGCGACCAGAAGACCAGCGCCAGGAGGACGCGGCCGATCCGCTTGCGGTAGAAAGCCCCCGTTCCGGTCCGCACGGGCAGCAGCAGCACGCCCGACATCATCACGAACAGCGGCACGCAGGCCCGGACGAAACTGCCTGCCAACGCTCCTTGCAGGAAGGTGGCGCGGTCGCTGTCGAACACGGCGACGAAGGCGTCGCAGCTGTGGGAGAAGACCACCAGAAAGCAGGCGATCACGCGCAGGAGGTCCACCCAGCCGATGCGTTCGCGGGCCGGGACGTTCAGGTCGGGAAGTCGGTTCTTCATTGTCGCAGAAATGGATTTCCGGCGAAGGTACGAAAAAAATCCGGGACCGCCGTGCGTTTTCGCCGCGGCGTCCCGGATTTTTGGTTGTCCGCACTCCCTCCGGCGGACGTCCCCTTCGGGTCAGTTGACCACCACCGTCGGGAAGTATTCGCGCAGCAGGGCCGCGGCGCGGTCGAGCTGTTCGGGGGTGTTCTCCCGCACGTCGCGGAGTTTGTACTCCAGCCCCATCGCCTCGTACTTATGCACTCCGAGGGTGTGGTAGGGGAGCAGTTCGACCCGCTCGACCGACTTGTAGCCGCCGAGGCGTTCGCCCAGCGCACGGATGTCGGCTTCGGCGTCGCTGATGCCCGGAACCAGCACGTAGCGTAGCCAGAAGGGTTTTCCGTGGGCTTCGAGCCAGGCGGCCGTGCGGAGCGTCTGCGCGTTTTCGCGTCCGGTGAGGGCGCGGTGGCGTTCGGAATCGGCCTGCTTCACGTCCAGCAGCACCAGGTCGACCAGCCCCAGCAGCTCCTCGACGGCCGGGTTCCACACCCCGCCGTTCGAGTCGATGCAGACGTGGATGCCGGCCTCCTTCAACGACTTTACGAGCGGAACGAGTTCCGCGGCCTGGAAGGTGGGTTCCCCGCCCGAGAAGGTCACGCCGCCGCGCCGCCCGAAGAAGGGCTTCTGGTCGACGGCCATGCGCAGGATCTCCGCAGGGTCGGTCAATGTGCCCGCTCCGGCCTCGATCGTGTCGGGGTTGGCGCAGTAGAGACAGCGGAAATTGCAGCCTTGGAGGAAAACGACGAGCCGGAGTCCCGGCCCGTCGAATGTTCCCATGGATTCGTAAGAATGTACACGAAGCATGATTGTTCCTTGTTTTTGAATAAGGGGGTTCGGGCGCAAACCGGGTTCCGGTATGCAAATCCTGCGCCCGCCCCTAAAAGCGGCTTTTCAAGCCGTTACATCCTTTCGTGGAAGCTGCGGCTGATGACTTCGAGCTGGTGTTCGCGGCTCAACTTGGTGAAGTTCACGGCGTAGCCCGAGACGCGGATCGTCAGCTGCGGATATTTCTCGGGGTGCTCCATGGCGTCTTCGAGCATCTCGCGGTTCAGTACGTTGACGTTCAGGTGGTGTGCGCCCTTGGTGAAATAGCCGTCGAGCATCGTCACGAGGTTCTCGATACGCTCTCCGGCCGTCGGGCCGAGCGATTTGGGCACGATCGAGAAGGTGTTCGAAATACCGTCCTGCGAGTCGCGGTAACGCATCTTGGCCACCGAGGCGAGCGAAGCGATGGCGCCGCTCTTGTCGCGGCCGTGCATCGGGTTGGCTCCCGGGGCGAAGGCCACGCCCTTGAGGCGTCCGTCGGGCGTTGCGCCGGTCTTCTTGCCGTACATCACGTTCGAGGTGATCGTCAGCAGCGACAGCGTCGGGCGGGCGTTCTTGTAGACGGGCAGCTTCTTCAGCTCCTCGCTGAAGTAGTAGACGAGGTCCACGCCCAGGTGGTCGACACGGTCGTCGTTGTTGCCGTAGCAGGGGAATTCACCCTCGATGTCGAAGGCTTCGGTGAGCCCCTCGGCGTTGCGGCGGGGCGTCACGCGGGCGTATTTGATGGCCGAGAGCGAGTCGAGGGCGATCGAGAGACCGGCCACGCCGTAGGCGAGATTGATGCGGGGATCGGTGTCGACGAATGCCATCTGGGCCTTCTCGTAGTAGTACTTGTCGTGCATGTAGTGGATGATGTTCATGGCCTCGTTGTAGACGCGGGCGATCTCCTTGA
>ERZ831979.1586-NODE-1586-length-18865-cov-6.148910_pt1 | contig 18865 bp, 23 predicted proteins | sample MGYA00519952_ERZ831979 | MGnify/ENA primary metagenome ERZ831979 (study PRJEB31850, sample SAMEA3708723) | human gut metagenome | biome: human gut; feature: human-associated habitat; material: faeces | place: China | collected 2014 ...
GTACTTTCTTACATAACCTAATCCACTTTCTGTTAAACTTATGTTTTTCTTCGACGCTGGTTCCACTTTCTGAAAGCTTATCCCATGAGCCTTTATTAACTGAAACCATTTTACCACCTTGACAAGTAATACCATCGTTACTTAAAAAATACGGTGGATCTGCAAATATCATATCTACAGATTCCGGTTTCATTTTTGTTAGAATTTTAAATGAATCACCTAAAATTAACTGTGATTCTTCTGTCTCAAAATATAATGGCACCTTCTTTGTAAATAAGTTCTCCATTATCTCGACTCCCTTAGTAATTGCATATAATCACTTCTTCACCAACCCTGTTGGATGCATCCGAATTAATCATACGCTTAACACTTACAACATCTATTTTGTAACCTTTGTTCCCATATAGCTCATTTATCAACTCTGTATTATGGTTTGTGAGCATGCAATAACAACCTCTGGCTGTTAATCCATCATAAAGCTTCGCCAATCGTTTATGGCTTTCTATATCAAATCCCTCTTTGGTATACGACTCAAAAGATGTTGGATTCAATGGTGCATACGGACTGTCGATAAATACAAAATCACCTTTTTTCGCATCCCTACACGCTACTTCAAAATCACCATCTATAATAGTTACGCCTTGCAAATACTTTGAAGTAGCCATAATAGCCTCCTCATCAACAGAAGTCCGACGGCTATTGTTATACGGAACATTAAATAATCCTTTGCCGTTTACACGATATAAGCCATTAAAACAATGCTTATTGATAAAGACAAACAACGCAGCCAATTCCACATCATATTCTGCTTTCATCAGCTTATCATTGTAATGCTCACGCAGAGAATAATAGTATTCCTTACCATCTTCCCACATTTCTTCATCAAGCTTATTTACAGCCTTCATAAATACTTTCGGTGCATTACATATCTGCTTGTATGCATTTATCAATGCTTTGTTTATGTCATTTATCAGAGCATTTGCAGGTAGCAATTCAAATATAACTGCACCGCCACCCACAAATGGCTCATAATAATCCTTATACTGTTTAGGCATTCTTTCCTTTATCTGTGGAATCAACTGACGCTTACCACCAGCCCATTTCACAAATGGAGCAACACTTGAATTACTCATTTTGATTCCTCTTCTCTATGTCCATAACGGGCAATCTTTTACATATCCATTATACTTACAAACATACAAAATAACAACCAAAACTTTCACTCTTTGTGAATTATCTTACTTCTGAAAAACAAATATGTACTCGTGTGCCAGAAGTAAAAAATTATTATTTTTTGTCTCCCAATACTCAGTGGAACGACAATTATGCTGCTCTTTAATAATAATCTCTTTATTCATAAATCCAGCCTGCAAAAAGCATTCCATCATACGAAATCCTAAAGGAATTACTTTTCCATATTTTCTTACATCCCCAATCATAACAGCACACATTTTGCCTTTTTTCAGAACTCGAAATGATTCCTCTGCTACCTTTTTCATTTCAGACAAAAAATCATCAACAGCAAGCAATGAGATATCCCCTTCTATCCCTTTACTGTATTTAATGATATTTGCATATGGTGGATGCGTACAGATAAAGTCAATTCGACTATCTTTGATAAAATGCAAATCTGTGGCATTCCCATTTCGTGTAAATATTTTTGAATTGGATTCATATTGGAATTGTAAATTTGTTTCAGATATTGAAACGGATTGCGGATTGATGTCAACACCTACCGCATGACGATTGAGTAGCTTTGCCTCTACCAAGGTTGTTCCACTACCCATAAATTGATCTAAGAGCCAGTCTCCCGGCTTTGAATAGCGAAGTATCAGATTTCTTGGTACATACGGAGACCAATTACCTCGATACTTTCCTGAATGCGTTGCCCAACTTCCTCTGTCTGGAAAGGACCAGACTGTTGTTGGTTCAAGCCTAAAATTATTTGGTTGTAAACTTATAAGACATACCTCCTTCTTTTATTTTGATTTATCTATTGTAACTCAATTTTTCTGGAAAATCCATAGCAATTTTCTTTCACTATAAGTGAATTTGTTTAAACTGTATTTCATGCGATAATATTCACAAATAGTGAAAGAGGTACTGGTATGCATTTCGAAAACGATACAGACCTATATCGCGTTATAGGTGCAAATATAAAACATTACAGAGAACAAGCCAAATTAACACAAGTACAACTTGCAGAGCGGGCAAAAATCAGCATCAGCTATCTATCAAAAATCGAAGCCGCCGGCTGTGATAAGAGTCTTTCTATATCTGTATTGAACCAGATTGCAAATGTACTTAGTGTTGAAATTAATGAATTTTTTAAGGAGGTATCCGAATCATGAAACTTATCGAAGCACAGACAAGAATAGAAAAACTTGCCTATATTCCCTTCAAAGAGTATCTGTCCCCTGACCAAGTTCAAGATGCCATGATGAAAATCAATAAAGGGAAGACCGGACAACTTTTGGAATTGACCATCGGATTAAATCTTTCCAATACTACTCTTGATTTTGAAGACGGAGAATTAAAAACCAACAAGTGTGACCGAACCGGCAAGCCATTAGAAACAATGTTTATCACACAAACCGCCTCTATTATCGACGAGTTATTATCCAAACGCAGATTTCAAGACACTAAGTTATATAAAAAATTCCAGCATTTATTATATGTTCCTATCAGTAAGGATGGAAATCCTGCAGACTGGATGTACTTAGCTCCAATTCAGGTTGACCTATCTCTACCGAAATATTATGTTCTTGCTCAGCAACTTGAAGCAGACTATTACTACATCTGTGACCAGTTAAATCAACAATTATCTGAATCTGTCAGATCGACTTTACATACTGCAAGTGGCGAATTCATTCAAATTCGTACAAAAGATTCAAAACCATATCATCCTATATATTCCAGTATTTATGGTCGTGAAATATCTGATAAAAACAGAGCATTTTATTTCAAAAAAGAATTTATGAAATATATTACATCTCTTGAAGATTAATAGGGCGGAGTCTTAGCTCCACCCTATCTTCCTCTCCCAACATCCTTAACCTTCTCCCCAATCCATTCCCAAAACTTCTCCAGCAGATTCATCTCGCCAATCACAAACTGCTTCATAAACTCATACGCCTTTTCCAGCTTATCCTTCAGGCTTCTGTTCTCCTCCCGGAGCATCTGATTCTGATATCTCAGTTCTATCACCTGCTCTTTCAGATAATCATCGCCATCTACAGTTTTCAGAAGTTCCTTCTTAAGCCTTTCTGCCTCCTCCAGTTTAATCTGTGCCTGTTCCGTCTGCCATTTTGCGGTATCCGACATCATCATCCACTTGTCAGCCTCTTTTTATATATGTTTAAGAAAAAACTACCACCGAAAGCTCTCCGGCACACCTCGTCTATCCAAATATTCTTTTCGAGCCTTTTCCTTTTCTTCTTCCGTTAGTGCAGTCTTATATTTTGTATACAATTCTCTCATTACCATTGCGTCCAGCTTCTTCTCCAGCCCCTGTTTTATCTGAGGCAACAGTTCCTCCTGTTCCAACATAAAATATCTCATTATCGCAACGAAAAGTTCTTCTGAAATCTGTACATTTTTCATATCAATCCAAGAGTATATATAATTTCTTCGGGATTTTATTTCATACAAATGAACTTTATGCTTACACATAAACGCCACCCATCTTTATTACTTACAATGCTTTTTATTAGTATTTTAGCTCGTTGATAATGTACAGTAGCATCTGTCACAATACGGATAATACCCACAGGAGTATTGGTTCGTTTGGACACTGATGTTAATACAATTTAACCATTTTTTCTTAGGGGTGTTCAAAAAGAGGTTCATTTGAACCCCCATTTGAAAAAGTCACGTTTATAGGCATAAAAAGTGGCAGGCAGCTAAGGATTTAGCCACCTGCCGATGAATGAATCTTATAATATTTTTCTGTATTCCATCAAATCAAGCAATTACAAATCAACCCTTTTAAGTTTATTACGATTTGAAACAAAAACTTCTGGATATACCTTCCTTGGATACATTTCTTCAACTATAGTAATAATGACAGCTCCACCCTTGCCTAGACAAGACAATATCTTTTCATATTCATCTGGATTAATGAAATCATCAGGGTAGCCATAGAAAGCAAATAAACAATTAGTAGCAAATGCAAAACTATTATACTCTTCCTCATTATTTTTTGCTTTTCTAAATTCTGATTCTTGAATAAAAATCTGGCGTCCGTCATTTATATCTGCATTTACAATAAACTCAACCTTCATGGCATTTTCCTTTCTATACTCTTAATGTACTACTTCCAACTTATGGTTCGAATTTCTTTTCTTAATTCTTCAAATTCATTTTTATCAATTGCAATCTCCGAAACAGTATATTGGGTTTTAGAAACTCCAAGATTCTTCTCCCATTTCAATTTTTGGTTATAGTAATATCTCCACACTACACCATTGGTATAAATAAAATGCGTCACCTTTTTCATTTGTTCCAATACCTGAACAGTATCGGCTAATGAAACGCCCGCTGCCTTCACTTCAACAAACCCATATACTTTACCAACATCTTCTTGTTTAAATACAAAATCTGTCGAAAGAATTGCTATGTCCGAAATACCCGCTCCAGTCAATAATCTGCTATCTTGATTTTTCCAAATTCGATTAATATCTACAAGAGCAAAATCATCCCTAGAAATACATTCATCCAATAAGTTATATACAAGTATCTCAATTCCTGCCTCAATAGGACATTTAACAATTACATCATTTATCCTCTTCTGATAATATAAGTAATCCATTTTGCACCTTCCTTTTGTTTCCGCTACATTCAGTATACCTTATATCGGCAGATTCGCATATCCATTTTATGTCATATTTCTGCAATATAAAAGGTCAAACCCGTCAATCCCTATGGTTACTGACGAATCTGACCTTTTATAATCAAATTTCTGAATTATTTCTTCTATTATAATATGCATCAAATAAAGATTTAATTTATCTCGTTTTTATTTCAAATCCGTTCTTGAAGATGAATCGTATGTCATCCTTGTCATTTACCACCACTTCCTGCACAAGGCTACTCCAAAGTCACTCATCAAATTCTTGTACCAAAGTACCCTGCTTTTCCAATGCCCGAATGAATCCCTTGAATAATTCTCTCTGAGCCTTTTTGCTTTCAATCTGTTCTGAAATCTTGTCATAATCTGCTTTGATGGTATTGTACCTTTCGGTAAGGTCAGCATATCTTCTCTCATATTCATTCTGTTCAAGTGCCATCCGGCTGTTCTCCGCTATGGCTGTCTGCATCTGATCTGCGATTCAGTCAGACAATTTTTATTATCCAATCTGAATTTTATAACCGAAAATCATTTTCCCCAATACTTTCTGTCCAAACTGCGATACTGCACTGCCTCAAGAATATGGTCGGATTTAATGATTTCGCTGTTATCAAGGTCGGCAATCGTCCTTGCGACTTTAAGCACTCTGTCGTAGGCTCTTGCGGTCATTCCCATACTTTCAAACGCACTTTTCAGCATTTGCTCCGCCTCGTCATCAATAATACATACTTTTTCAAACTGTTCGGCATTTATATTTGCGTTACAGCTTGTACTTGTGCCTTTGTAGCGTTCGGACTGAATTTTTCTTGCTTTGTCAACACGCTTTTTAATTTCGGCAGACGGTTCGGTTTGTTCCGTATCCCTCAGCTCGTCAAATTTCACCGCCGATACCTCGCAGTGAATATCAAATCGGTCGAGCAAAGGGCCACTGATTTTGTTAAGATAATTATGTATCTTTTGCGGTGTGCAGGTGCATTTCCCCGACGGGTCATTAAAATATCCGCACGGACACGGATTCGTTGGAACACTGAACTTGATACAATTTAACCTTATTTCCCCTAGGGGTGTTCAAAGGGGGTTCATTTGAACACCCCTTGAGAAATGGCACTTGCAGGCATAAAAGAAGGCAGACGGTTTCGTTACAAGACCACCTGCCTGTTGATTATTGTTATCTAGTTTTCTGTATCTCGTCAGCCCGACAAACTTGAATTTATCACTATGATAAACAACCAATAGATTATTCGTTAATTTCTTGTTTGTCGCGAAAAGCCTTTTTTGTAACCATTGTGAAATCGAATTTCTCCATGTGGAGTGTGTTATATGGCTTTTCTTCAATTACGATGTCAGATTTGTCTGCTTCTATTATAATGTTTTTTCCGGAAAGATCGCAGGATATCTGCGTTTGAGCTATTGATGGAAGCCCCAATGAATGACAATTTCTTTGGTCATCTTCAAAAGAAGAGCTTTCTTCAAAATAGTCAAGGAAACATTTAAAATATAATCTGCCATTCTCAAAACCGTTGAGCTCTATTTTTGTCCAAGAAGAAGTATATTTATTAATATGTTCTTTAGGGATATCAAAAAACATTCCTACCATTTCAATTATCTTATTACGGTCTTTATTACTGAAAAAACATTTCTTTTTCATAGAATTAGTATCATAAATCCAGGTATGATTAAGACCTTTGTAGATAATTGTTTCATCATCAAGGAAAAACATAACAGATCCATCAAAATGCGGATTGATAAGTTTTTGTGTTTCACGGTCATACCACATTGTATTGTTATTACTATGTGTCCAGTGCTGAAAAAAGATACGCTTTGGCGTAATATGCAAGTCTATGCCGCTTTTCTTGATGCCTGAATGCTTGAACAATACTTCGGATTCTCCGCTGTTTAAGTGATATACAGCAACTTTGTTGCCTATATTGAAAAACAAATCGTTTTCGTAAAAGCAAAGATCACCGTAACATTCACCTTTATATATCAGCTTTTCTTTTCCCGTAGAGAAATCTCCAATATATATGCTTGCTTTTTTGCTTAACTTGTAATCGGCTCCGTCGGGCAGAAATTCCTGAGTATACCATGCAGCCATATTATTTCCGATAGCAATGTCCTGAACGGCTGTATGCTTTTCGATTTTTATATCCTCGCTTCTGTTTGACAAATGCTTTCCACCAACGCTGATTGCAGGCATTATTGACGGACGAGGATACTCTCCGTGAGCATCAAAAGAATATTTAATATTATTCTCGCTAAAAATGATTTTGCCGTTTTCAATCTTTATATCCATAAGTCACCTCATAAACAAATCCCAATTTTTCTGTATCTTGCTCCCATCTTCTTGCCCATCGGACAAGAATCATCCCTCGCTCAAAGAGCTCTGTCAATTCCGATTTGTAAAACTCAACACACTTATTATACCTTATATCGGCAGATTCGCATATCCATTTTATGTTATATTTCTGCAATATAAAAGGTTAAACCCGTCAAGCCCGATGGTTACTGACGAATACGACCTTTTATTATCAAATTTCTGAATTTTTTCTTCTATTATAATATGTGTCAAATCAGGATTTAATTTATCTCGTTTTTATCTTAAATCCGTTCTTAAAGATGAATAGTATATCATCCTTTGACTTTACCACCACTTCCTGAACAAGGCTGCTCCAAAGTCCCTCATCAAATTCTTCTACTAAAGCCCCCTGCTTTTCCAATGCCCGGATGAAGCCCTTGAATAATTCCCTCTGAGCCTTTTTGCTTTCAATCTGTTCTGAAATCTTGTCATAATCTGCTTTGATGGTATTGTACCTTTCGGTAAGGTCAGCATATCTTCTCTCATATTCATTCTGTTCAAGTGCCATCCGGCTGTTCTCCGCTATGGCTGTCTGCATCTGATCTGCGATTCAGTCAGACAATTTTTATTATCCAATCTGAATTTTATAACCGAAAATCATTTTCCCCAATACTTTCTGTCCAAACTGCGATACTGCACTGCCTCAAGAATATGGTCGGATTTAATGATTTCGCTGTTATCAAGGTCGGCAATCGTCCTTGCGACTTTAAGCACTCTGTCGTAGGCTCTTGCGGTCATTCCCATACTTTCAAACGCACTTTTCAGCATTTGCTCCGCCTCGTCATCAATAATACATACTTTTTCAAACTGTTCGGCATTTATATTTGCGTTACAGCTTGTACTTGTGCCTTTGTAGCGTTCGGACTGAATTTTTCTTGCTTTGTCAACACGCTTTTTAATTTCGGCAGACGGTTCGGTTTGTTCCGTATCCCTCAGCTCGTCAAATTTCACCGCCGATACCTCGCAGTGAATATCAAATCGGTCGAGCAAAGGGCCACTGATTTTGTTAAGATAATTATGTATCTTTTGCGGTGTGCAGGTGCATTTGCCCGACGGATCATTAAAATATCCGCATGGACAAGGGTTCATTGCCGCAACAAGCATAACGGTGCAGGGGTAAGTATAACTTCCGTGCGAACGGGAAATTGTGATTTTTCCGTCCTCAATCGGCTGGCGGAGCACCTCAAGCGACATTCTCGAAAATTCAGGCAGCTCGTCAAGAAAAAGCACACCGTTATGGGCCAGCGATACTTCACCCGGACGAACTGTTCCCGTACCGCCACCGCCGAGTGCTACCGCTGTTACGGTATGGTGCGGCGAACGGAAAGGACGGGTGCGTACAAGTCCGTTTTTGTCGAGCAGACCAGCAATAGAATGTATTTTTGTGGTTTCTATCATTTCGTCAAATGTCATATCTGGCAGAATAGAAGGAATACGCTTTGCAAGCATACTTTTGCCTGAGCCGGGAGGACCGATAAGCAAAATATTGTGTCCGCCGGCGGCTGCAATTTCCAATGCTCGTTTTACCTCTGCCTGACCTTTTACCTGCGAAAAATCAGGAATAAACTGCGCAGCTTTGCTTTTGTCCTCAATTTCTGCAACGGCAGGGGAGATTGGCTTGTCACCGCTTAAATGGGATAGCAACTGTAAAATATTTTCAACAGGATATACTTCTATTCCGTCAACCACCGCACCCTCAGCGCTGTTTGCAACGGGAACATAGATTTTTTTATAGCCAAGCTCACGAGCCTTTATCACCATAGGAAGTACGCCGTTAATCGGGCGCACATCGCCGCCGAGGGATAGTTCGCCCAAGAAAGCTGAGTCGGATAGCTCGGCAACCACAGCGCCCGTCATTTTGAGAACGGCTATGAGAATCGGCAGATCGTATATAGGTCCTTCTTTTTTTATATCGGCAGGTGCAAGGTTAATTGTTATGTGGGCGGTCGGAAACGGAAAACCGCAGTTTTTCATGGCACTTTTAACTCGGTCACGACTTTCTTTTACCGCCGCATCGGGCAGACCTACCATATCAAAGGCAGGAAACCCCTTGTTGATTGCGCCCTCAACCTCAACGGGGTAGCTGTCCATACCCATAAGACCAAAACTGTTAATTTTCACAACCATTTTAAGCACCTCTTCTGTAAAGTTTAAATAATATTATACCATTTTATAAGATTGCTTACAAGTCAAAATACAGTAAAATATGTAAAATCTGCACAATTATTGTCGGCGTGATTAAAAAAAATTACGGAAAATATTTATTTTGTTATTGACAAATAAAAGCAAATCGGTTATTATTTAATATAAGGAATAGTCTTTTGAGGTGAGTGTGTGTCTGAGTCGTTAAAAAATCTTGCTGAGCTTTCAGACGCAGAGCTTGCGGTGCTTGTAAAAAGCGGAAACGACAGCGCTTTTGATGTGCTCACCTTGAGATATTTGCGAAATATTGGCTTTTTGGCTAATAAATATTCTGCTGACGGCTACGAGCGAAATGATTTTGTGCAGGAAGGGCTTATGGGTCTTTTAAGTGCTTGCCGCACCTTTGACATTGCCCAAAAGACTTCTTTTAAAAGCTATGTTGACATTGTGGTGGAGCGCAGATTTATTTCTATTGTGCGCAAGGCAAAGGCGCAAAAGGCAGTGCCGAGCGCAAGCATAGTTTCACTTGAAGAAAGTACCGAGGAGCTTGAGGGCGAGCATACAAACCCCGAAGAGCTTATGATTGCAAAGGAGCATTTCTCGTTGCTGTTCGGTAAGCTGAGGGAGCTGCTTTCGGATAGGGAATACAGGGTGCTTATGATGTATTGCGGCGGTTTAAGCTATGCTGAAATCGCAGAAAAGCTATGTATAACCGCAAAGTCAGCCGACAATGCACTGCAAAGAGCAAAAAAGAAAATTTCCTTACATATCTGTCCTTAAAAGATTGAGCGGTGCAACTCCGCAAAAGGGCAAAAACTATACAGTACAAAAGTGAGGTAAAAAACAATGTACGAAGATAAGACATTAGTATGTAAAGAATGTGGAAATGAATTTGTTTTCACAGCTGGCGAGCAGGAGTTTTATGCTGAAAAAGGTTTTGTAAATGAGCCACAGCGTTGCAAGGCTTGCAGACAGGCTCGCAAAAATGCAGCTAAACCGGCTCGTGAGCTTTTTGAAACAACTTGCGCAGAGTGCGGCGGCGTTGCAAAGATTCCTTTCAAGCCAATGGAAGGCAAGGCTTACTATTGCAGCGATTGCTTTGCAAAGAGAAAGTAATAACAGACAGACTTATATTTATTATAGCGATTTTAAAAGGCATTGTTTTAAAACCAATATAGTTTGTATATTTTTTAAGCTGTAAGAAACGGCGGATTTGTGATGAATCCGCCGTTTTTCTTTTTATATTAATACTTTTTTGATGAATTGTTTTCAAAACTTTCATAAACAAAACACAAAATCTCTATTGACATTTTGTAATATAACCTTTAAAATGGTTACTAAACGGTAATTATTTAGATACAAGTTTTTAACAATTTGAAAATGGAGAAGGAGTTTTCTGATGGGAAAGCTTGGTTATATAATAAGATGTATTGCACATATGGATTACAGCGCACTTTTTGATACTGTAAAGCAGGTGCATAAGCTTTCGGGCAAGCCGAGAGCTGCTATTTTGGCAGATATTGTGTCTTGCGGATTTAAATACGGCGCAGGCTACAAGGATTATCTGCTTTGCGAGTTTTATAATCTCAACAGCGAGCAAAGGGCAACCTTTGTTACAAGAGGTATAAATAATTCTCTTGTAAAACTCCTTAACGACTCAAGCTATTATCATATTCTTGATAATAAAACGGAATTTTACACTATGTTCGGCGAGTATCTCCACCGTAAGTGGCTGAATTTTGCTAAATGCAGTAAAAGCGAGTTTATTGATTTTATGCAGGAGTTTGACGAAATTATTTGCAAGCCTGACGATTTGTGCTGCGGCGAGGGCGTGGATAAGCTGAAAAAAGCCGACTTCAACACACTTGACGATATGTATGACGAGCTGAAAAAAAGGCAGATCAGCATTGTTGAAGAGGTTGTTAAGCAACACCCCGATATGAGCAGAATTAATCCCGAATCGGTAAACACAATTCGAGTTTACACGATTTTGTCGGAGGGCAGGGCAAACACCGTTTATGCATGTATTCGTATGGGCAACAGCGACCGACCCGTTGATAATATTAATGCCGGCGGTATGTATTCGCCGATAGATATGGAAACGGGCAGAATTGCATTTCCGGCTTGCGACAAGCAGAGAAATGTATACGAAAAGCACCCCCGTTCCGGTTGTGTAATAAAAGGCTATCAAATCCCGTATTGGGAGGAGTTAATGCAAATGTGTCGAGAGGCAGCGCTGAAACTTCCGCAGCTGGGTTATATCGGCTGGGATGTTGCCATTGCAGAGGATGGGCCTTTGTTTATCGAGGCAAACAATATGCCGGGACACGACGCATTTCCGCAAATGCCCTTGCAGGCACCCGATAAAATCGGCTTTTTGCCGACACTCAGACAGTATGTTAAAGGAATATAAATATATTTTATCTCCGTTGCAGAGTTGCGACGGAGATTTTTAATTTTGCTAAACAAGAAGTTAAAAGTTGTAGGTGTGGGCAACGCACACAAAGTTTTATTGTAAATTATCTTTTCTAATGATATAATTATCTGTAATAAATCTAAAGTTTGGAGATATAATTATGAAAACAGCCGTAATTACAGGTGCATCGGGCGGTATAGGCTCAGCTATCGCTCTTGCCTTTGCAAGCAATAACTACAATGTGGTTTTGCAGTATAATCACAACAGTAAAAAGGCAATTTCGCTTGCTAATAAAATTCAAGAGAAATTTAATGTGACAGCCTTGGCGGTTAAAACCGATGTTTCCTCATCGCAAGAAGTGGAGAAGATGTTTGATTTTATAGCGGCTAAGCTTGGTAATGTTGATGTGCTTATTAATAATGCCGGAATTGCTCAGCAAAAATTATTCACCGATATTACAGATGACGATTGGCATAAAATGATTGGCACAAATCTTGACGGCGTTTTTTACTGTTGCCGAGAGGTTTTAAAGCGCTTTATGATTAAAAATCATAGCGGTGTAATTCTTAATATCAGCTCAATGTGGGGGCAGGTGGGTGCGTCTTGCGAGGTGCATTACAGTGCGGCAAAGGCAGGAGTTATCGGTCTTACAAAGGCGCTTGCAAAGGAAGTAGGCTTGTCGCAGATTCGTGTAAACTGCATTGCTCCCGGTGTTGTTATGACCGATATGATGAAATGCTTTGATGAGCAGACCGTAAACGAGCTGAAGGAGGAAACTCCGCTTAATACCCTCGGTCAGCCACAGGATATTGCAGATGCGGCACTGTTTTTATGCTCCGATAAAGCCAAATTCATTACAGGTCAAATTCTCGGAGTAAACGGCGGTTTTATTATATAAATAGGAATAGCAAAGCCTGAGTGCACCGATTGTGGTATGCATTCAGGCTTTTGTGTATGTGTAGCGTTTCTGTTTGCTTTGCATAAGGCAAGCGGAAAATTAAAAATCTAATTAAGCCAACCATTTTCAAATACCGCCCTTGCAGTCATTTACCAGTTCCTCAAACACATCCGTAAAGTTTGAGCCTTTCTCTCCTATGTGCTCAATAAAACCCGTAAGCTGTTCTGCAAGTTCTTGCTTATAATTAGGATTATATTTCCCCTTAATGCCGTACTTATCCATAATTTTACCGGCAATTCTAAGATAATCCTTTTCTTCAAGTCTTACATTTCGGCTCTGTCTTAACCCACTCTCCGCTGTCTTTGCGGCACTGTTGTAAATCTTAGCAACGGCAACAACCGGTTTTTTCTCAACTACTTTTTCATAGTCAATACCCTCGGGTAAATCATCTAACCAGTAATTCAAAGTATCATCAATCGCATACCTTATGTCTGATTTGTTTTCTGTCTGTATTGTTTTATTTCTCATAGTTGACAGTCTTTGTCTATCTTTTTCTGCCGCTATTTTTTTGTATTTTAACTGTGTTTCACTAAGTAATTCATCAGGAAGATACTTATAAAAATTTCCAAGTTTTTCATTGACTTCTAAAACTAGTTGTGGTATGCTTACTTTTGAGGATAACGGAACGGAATTCGCTACTTCATTATTGTTTTTGAGTAGGGAACCCGTGATGATGTTATCCTCAATTTTTATTTTACCTAATGTAATACTTACATACAATTTATTGTTAATTCTATAACTTTCCTTATATTCTTTAATGTGCAGTTCCACAGGTACAATATAATTATCATCTGTGAATGCACTTAAAAGCACATAGTCATATTTTAAATCCGGATTTTCTCGTTTAGTTCCTACATACTTGTCTGTATGAACCTCAATAGGTACTGCGTTCCTGATTACATCATCAAAAACTGTCAGCATTTTAGCAAAATCTGTATAATTTGTTGTGATATTTCCCTGCTTATCAATGCTTTCTTTCAGTCCTGATTTTGAATAATCAAAATCAAGTTCTATATTTTCGTTAGTATAGTTTTTATAAACATTAAATTTTGTTCCTAATTCTCGCAAAATTTTAAACGCATTTCTTTTTACAGAATTTTCAAGTGAAGCGACATCATCAGGTGAAAGAGCATTTTTAGAATCATATGAAGATAACTTTATTCTCTCATTTCTTAATATCTGCGCTCTTTGTCTTTCGTCCATATTCGGATAAACAACTTTATTTTCAAAGTCGTCTTCAGAATATTTCTCAGCACTACTTTTCGTATCATCAATCGCATACCTTATGTCTGAGATTTTATCTTCTGATAATCCTCCGGATACTTCTCGCTCAGAATTTTCATAAGTTCCTGCTCCGTCGGCTGTTTCTTTAATATTTCTTCTATCTGAAACACTCTCTCGTGTGAGTTTAACAAACTTCCTACTAACGCTGTTGTATCTTTTGAATAGTGTTCCATACATTCCCGTATAATTTTGCAAAATTGCTCTGGTTTGCTTTTCACTATATTCTTCCCCTTCATAATCAGATAATATTTGAAGTACATTAATTTCATTACTATGTATATTATAATCATAATTTTCGATTAAGTAAACATTTTTAACTCTAATATTATTTTTATCAGTTCTATAACACACCAATTTATAATTATATGCATTATTATCATCCGGTATCAAAATACTATTATCACCAATGTGTAAATTATCTCTTTGATTATATTTATTCAAAGAAGAATAAAAACTTGTCCATTCTTCTCTTGTCAAAGCCTTTCTGAAATCAACTTCTTCCTGTTTCGTATCATCAATCGAATACCTTATATCTTCTCTTGCGTCCTTGTATCCGTCAATATTCCTTTCGTAAAACCTCACAAGCTCCGCCCTGTTATTTACAGTCAGCGGATTGCGAATATTTGCATACAAAGCCATTTGCTTGTTTCCTCTAAGCCCAATATTATCACTTGTCGGCTTCATAAATATTCCTGTCGGCATTTCGCTGTCGAACTCACCCGCACCGGTATGCTTAGTATCAAATACTGTAAAATCATTTCCCGTCTGGTGATACACTACAAGAGGCTCACCGTTGCCGTCCACAACCTTGCTTGCAGATTTCGGACTATTCTGCCAATCACCAAACCACCTTACAAATTGCTTGCTTTGGGTAATTTTTTTGTTGACATTATTGTTCTCTTGTAATAAACTTATAGTAGAAGCTGTACCACTAAGCGTTTCGGACGTTTGCGAGTAGGAAATTTTTCCACTTGGCGTAGTGGCAAGGCTTCCTTTATTTTTGCCCGAATACATTGTTTGAAGTGTTAAATCATGATGCTTTGAAGATACATATGTGACAGCCGTTGTCTTACCATTAATTTTTCGTTAATTGAAACTATGTCTTTTATTTTTATAACTCTGACTCCATCTTGACCTTCAAAAAAGACAGACTTTTGAAAATCATCAAATGTATATCCGGGACAAAAAATCTCACCGTTAATTTCTATAATTCGAAATCAATTCATCCAAATCTTCCACATAAGTTAGAAATGCATCCTGTAACTCGCTATCATTTTCTTGACCGTTCAGCTTAACTTGCACATCAATCCGATCAATGTCTTCATAACCATCAAGAACAGCAAGAACATTAGAAACTGTATCCACAATTGTACTTTTAATTATAGAAAACAGTATTTCCTTATCCTTATCATCCAGTTTGTCATAAAATGCTATTGCATTCTTCCAGTATTCAATAGTTCCCTCTTCATTAGGATCGTATAAGAAGAATTGCCTGTAAAGTTTCATATTCCCTTCTATAATATTATTATACAGTCCTTCAATAAATTGTTCAATCATAGTTTATACCCCATTTTTTTAAACATATTTATAAGTACGTTAACTGATGATTCCGGTATATCTGGATCAAGTTTTTTCATCACTGCTTTTTGTGGAACATGATGTTTATCCATTCCAGGCTCGTTTGGCATTTCATTATATTTACCAACATCATACTTTGCATTGTGGTCTGGAATCATAGTCCTACCAACAAAATAAGTATGGAATCCATCCACCTTGAAATTATAAACAGTTTTGAACTGATTATCAAGTTTTCCACGATAAATTTGCTAAACATAAAGAGTATTTCCATTTTTATCAATAAGTTCTGCATCTGCAGCATAAACCATATCACCTGGCTTAATATTTTCAATCGCAACCAAGCCGCTTGCGGTAAGAACAAGTGTACCTGCAACAAAGCATTTCATTGTTGTAGTCATACCACCTGTAAATACGGCGATTGCTGCTACACCTGTTTGGAAAATGTTATACGCTTTGCTTTCGTGTAATTTGGCATTCAATGTGGCAATATCACCGTTTCCAAAAGCTTTATCAACAAGTGCTATTGTATCAAATCCGCCCATGGCGGTACTCATAACCTTTGTTACCGATGCTGTTCCTTTGATAAATTTACCAAAGCCGGACATACATTTAATTCCCTTGCCGGCAACTGCACCTAACTGTCCAAGTCCGGCAAAAGCCGCTCCGCCGATTGCACCGCTTATTGCGCCTGAGAGTGCTCCATCTTCGAAACCTTCTAGGAACGAACCTCCGTTGGCAATAATTTCCAAAATTTCATTTTTAAAAATTCAAACGCAAATTTATAATAAGTTTTGGACATATAAACTAATAAGAACCAAAACTCTTAGAATACAAGTAAATTGCTTGTTTAACAAATTTAAAAGACTTCATCACATTTTTGGGGCGAGAAATACTAACGACAAATCAAAGATAACGATATAATAACTTAAACTATTAGCCTTAAGTATTCATCTTAAAAAGATAGTTTATAAAGTGCACTCAAAAATCCAGTAAAACTGTCTGCAATTTTGCTGGATGCAAGGAATCCAGTATCTTTATTTTCAAGTTCGTGGTCGCAAAACCATACTGAGCCATATTCATTCTCGGATAAGTTCATACAGATTGGATTACCGCCTGAGTCGTCGCCGATTGGGAGAAAAAAGGGTGGAATCAAATTTTCATTCACCATACTATTGTAGATGCGAACAATATCATCAAAATTGTCATTATCTTCATCTTCATAGAAAACGAACAGCTCTCGTATGTCAGAATTGTTTGTACTATTAGTTGTAACATCAATAAAACTAAAAGCTAGGTCTTCTTCCGGAGTTCCGCCATTATCTTTCATCATAAAATCTTTGTAATCAGATGGAAGGAATTTTCCCAACATTTTTTCAAAACGCTCCAAACTATCTTTTGTAAGTTTTTTCCCAGAATCATAAAGTTTCATAATATTCCTCAATAATTTATTTTTTACAATTGATGCACCACCGGTATGGGCAAAGCCACCTAGCATACAATCATGAACATCTCTCCGTACTAACAACATACTTTTACCATCCTCCATACGATGCCAAGTATAACCTTTTGGAGGTTTAGAACCACTAAGCCCAATAGCATTATTAGCCTGTGAAAAGTCCGAGGCATTGTTACCTGTCATATTAATCTTAACCGGATTTGGATAATCAGGGTGTGCATAAGGCTTAAAATCAGGATACCCTTCTTTGCTGTATGTCGTCGAGCCGTCTTTGTTTTTTATCTCTTTAATTACGCCTTGTTTAGGTTTTCGATTAGCATAATTTGCATTATGAACCAAGACACTATTATTTCCAACAAAATAAGTATGTAATCCATCTACCTTGAAATTATAAACCGTTTTGAACTGATCATCAAGTTTTTCACGATAAATTTGCTCAACATAAAGAGTATTTCCATTTTTATCAATAAGTTCTGCACCTATCCACAATGACTCAGCACTGACAAAACCTTTATCTTTCACATAATATGGATGGTCATATGTTGAAATAATATTTTCACCGTTTATTGTGAGATGAACAATTAGTTGCAATTACTTTATTATAACATCAAGCAATAAAATCATAAAACAGATTTTCTGTATATATCAAAAACCTCAGTATTATTCGTTTCCAACAATTCTTCAAAAGACTCAATTCCGTATTTTTCAAGATACTCAAGTTCATTATCAGAAATTGGTACAGTAAATAACCAATTTACAATGTGATCATCTATAACCTGTCCTTGCAAGTTTTCCCAGTATGTTGGATAGGTATAGTAAATATGTTTCATTTCTAATTTATCGTCATAATCTCTTATAATATTAGGAACTACCATTCCAGGTCTACATGAATAACTATCTTTTATTATATTAAAAGCACAAGATGCTATGATATTAGGAAATTCAACAAAATCATTTACACACATTCCAATAAATTCCACTCGTATTTCATGTTCATGCTCATCTACGAGTCCTATGGTATAATTTGAAAGTCCAATAGTTGAATATGTTGAAAAGCCAATATCTGGTCGATTTTCTCCAATATATATATCCACCTTAAATTTATTTGTTTCATCTGCAAACGATATAACTTTTGGGTCTAATTTTAAAGAATTATGTATCAACTTAAATATTTCCTTTTTATTTTTCATATTATTCATATTTTACCTCAATCTTAATTATATTTCATTTATCTTATCATAAGTCAATATACTACGATTTATGCTAGAACTCACATTAATCACCCAAATAAAAATCAGTTAAATCCTCACAAGTATGACTTCTATTCGATGAGGGAAGTTCAGGACGATAATGTGTATAATCATTATGCTCATCTAAAAATTGCTTTCTACTAATTCCACGTTGTTTAGCCCTTATTTTATGTTTTCTAAATTCATATCCTGGTTTATGCCCCATATCCCACGGTTCATTAAAGTCTATTGGTCTTCCAGTTTTCGGCTCGCGTACTACACCATCAGGTGAACTTGCCTTTGCCTCATTCCAAGTTTTATCTCTCACACCTTTTCTATACCCTGAGGGTCTGTTATACAAGTCGCCTGCATTATGAACCAAAATGCAATACTCACTGACAAAATATGTATGATAATCATCGACCTGAAAGTTATAAACCTTAACCGATTCATCACCTAAGTTTTCTCGGTAAAGCTGTTCAACAAGGACAACATTTCCATTTTTATCAATAAGTTCTGCACCTATCCACAAGGCTTCGGCGCTGACAAAACCTTTATCTTTCACATAATATGGATGGTCATATGTTGAAATAATAT
>ERZ831979.1589-NODE-1589-length-18827-cov-3.785265_pt1 | contig 18827 bp, 17 predicted proteins | sample MGYA00519952_ERZ831979 | MGnify/ENA primary metagenome ERZ831979 (study PRJEB31850, sample SAMEA3708723) | human gut metagenome | biome: human gut; feature: human-associated habitat; material: faeces | place: China | collected 2014 ...
CGGCAACTAAGGAATTTATGGAAGGAATCAGAAAGATTTGTGATGACAATGACATTATAATGATTTGTGATGAAATCCAGTGTGGTATGGGAAGAACAGGAAAGATGTATGCATTCCAGCATTATAATGTTAAACCTGATATTAAAGCACCTCCAAAACATAAAACGCTGTTGCATTCATTGTTTAAAGCAATATTCGATTTATACGAAACATTATGTAGGATAATATAAGGAGGAAATTAATATGGATCCATTTGATACCATGCCAGATATTGACGATTATGATGATTTTGACCAATACGATGATGATTTTGAAAAATGGCGTGAAGATAATGATATAAGTATGACTGATATTGCGGAAAGAAATTAAGTAGCATATCAGCGAGCAATTTCTCACATGTCTTAAACATTGACAAATAACAAATTGACAGATTTTCTAGTGATCCGATAGAATATTATTAAATAAATTTGTATTTGGAGAAAACTTATATGTTTGATTTTATTATTAATCTATTTGCTGAGATTGCTGATTTCTTTATTACTTTTTGGGCAGACAATGTTATTGATAAGTTTACGAAAAGAAATAAGTAAATTCAAACTTGTTGAACAATCCGACATGTACGATAAAGCACTACATTTGAAACCATAAAGCCTTGCTCTGCATAAAACATATTGTAATCAAAAACAGACCATGCAAATATTAATTTCCTTATGCACAACGGGAATTTTCGCATGGTCTGTTTTTGATTGTATATAAGCTAAGAAGCTTTGCAAACCTGCCTCCATCACCTATCTAAACTCTGGTTTACAATGTCCCAGCCATTCGTTCCCGGATTGCCACTCCGGTCGGAGTTCCGGCAAGCCCTCCTTTTCCAGTTTCGCGGATATCCTCGCTCATGCTGCGTCCAATCGCACGCATTGCATCTATCACTTCATCCGGCGGGATTTTACTTGTGATTCCAGCCATGACCATATCCGACGAAGTCATTGCATTGACCGCTCCCATCACATTGCGTTTCACACACGGCACTTCGACCAGACCTGCCACGGGATCACAGGCAAGTCCAAGCAGATTTTTCAATGCCAGGGCTGCCGCATGGGAAATCTGCTCGGCATCTCCACCCATAAGGTATGCCACTCCTCCAGCCGCCATCGCCGAAGCCGAGCCGATCTCAGCCTGACAACCTCCGGCTGCCCCGGCGAGAAACGCCCTGTTTGCGATCACGCCGCCGATTCCTGCCGCCACATAAAGAGCTTCCACCATTTTTTCTTCGGAAAAATGTTTTTCCTCTTCTAATGTGAGAAAAACTGCCGGAACAACACCGCAGGAGCCCGCAGTCGGTGCCGCAACGATCCGTTTCATGCAGGCATTGGATTCACCTGTCTTTAAAGCTTTTTCCATCACTTTTCCAATAAATTTTCCACAGAGCAAAGTTCCTGCTTCTCTTGCTGCATGCATTTTTTCCCCGTCTGTTCCCACCAGACCGCTTGCAGACTTCAGCTTTCCATCATAATTGTCATCTGCCTCACGCATTGCCTGATACATGCCCCGCATCTGCTCAAAGGCTTCTCCCTCGCTGATTCCCTGCTCCCTGCAATCATCTTCCTGCACGATTTTCCAGAAGGGCTTTCCTTCTTTTGTTGTCATTTCGCATATTTCTTCTAAGGACTTATACATTTTTCTCTCCCTACAGTAAACTCAGATATGTTACTTTTAAAATTCCTTCCATCCGTTCTAACCACTTGAGTGCATCCGCCGGAATTTCCTGATCGCACTCGATGACCATAACTGCATTTCCACCGCGGCTTGCACGGTATAACTGCATCGTTGCGATGTTGACCGATTTGTGGGCAAGCATGGATGTTACCTCTGTAACATGCCCCGGCTGGTCAATATTATGCACGATCAGTGTCGGATAATCTCCACTGAAATTTGCTGTCAGACCATCGATCTCACAGATTTCAATACGTCCGCCTCCGATAGATGCCGCGATTACCTCCAGCGTTCTTCCTGATTCGCCTGTAAGTTCCAGTTTGACAGAGTTTGGATGCACATCCCCAAGATCGATCCCGGACAGTGTGAACTGCAATCCCTCACGCTCTGCGATCTCAAAGCTGTGCGGAATCGCCGGGTCATCCACCTGCATTCCAAGAAGTCCTGCCACAACCGCCTTATCCGTTCCATGTCCTTTTCCTGTTGCCAGAAATGATCCGTGAAAAAAGATATCTGCCCTTACCACTTTTTCTGCAAGCAGTTTGTGACAGACTCGTCCGATTTTTACTGCTCCCGCTGTATGGGAGCTGGACGGTCCAACCATGACCGGTCCAATAATATCTAATAAATTCATAATCCTCCTTGTTTTGCGAAGCAAAATGCGAACCCTCTGGTGAGCAGAGGATTTAGCCTCCTTGTTTTGCGAAGCAAAAAACAGGGTATACCAAATCTGATATACCCCATCGTATAGTTTTTGTTGATGAAACATTTTTATTCTAATGTAGAAATTATATCTGCTTTATACCGGAAATGCAAGCGTTACTGCTCGCCCGGAAGTAACACTTTTTCCTATTGATTCTGTCAAAAAGAAATGTCATAATATAATCTATACTGTAATAGCATAAAAGTACGGAATCATTACCTTATAATATAGAAGTGGTAAAGGCAGACTCTGTTCTGACAAACACGCCGCTTCCGGGGAGAAGATGAAATGCAGATAAAATGTGAATACTGTGGTTCCATGATTGAAGAAACCGCAGATAAATGTCCATTTTGCGGGGCAACAAACAATGCAGTCAAACGAACCGCCGATAAAACACCAAAAACAATTGCCGAATTACAGCAGTGGTATCAGGACAGACACCTGCCGCCGTATGAGACAACAAGATTTTTTATTGGCATCAATTATAAGAAACCAAAAGCATTTGGTATTTATCAGGATGGCGACCAGTTCATTGTATACAAAAACAAGGCAAACGGCGAACGTGCCATCCGCTATCAGGGCACGGATGAAGCTTATGCTGTCAATGAACTTTATCTGAAATTAAAATCTGAGATTTTAAATCAGAAGGCAAATAACCAGACAAGAAAGCAACAGCAGACACTCACGCGGGAGCAGAAGAAAGAAAAGCGGAAAAACATACTCATCACTTTTGCAATCTTTTTTGCCGGCTTTGTGGGGCTGATCTCCATTGCCATTATCGATATGCTTGCCAAAGGATTCGGAGCTTCCCTGTTCTGGTCCGTTTTTCTTGCAATCGGACTGACAATCGCAAGTTTAATTCTGGCTGGTAAATTTGGTGGCCGTGTTCCTCTCCTGCAAAAATTTCATGATAACGTAATTGGGGAAAAGTCGTCCGGTCGCGCATTTTTACTGACTTATGTTGTGATTTATGTCATTTCCTTCTGTTTATTATTTGCACCGCTCCACGCTTATTACAATGTCAGCTATTATCGCTATAACGACACCATTTACGCCAACACACGCCATAGCTGGTATGAGTACGAAGACTACGGTTACGGTGGCGATTATGAAAAAGTCAGCAAATCCTCGATTCCGGACGACGTCTTAGCAAATAAAACTGACTATCAGTTCAACTACAATGATGATAGCGAATGGACTTCCAGCTTTACAGAATTTGAGGACAGCAGTTACTATGACGAGCATTATACTTCCGATTCGGATTCTGACAGCAGTTATGACTGGGATTCCGGAGACAGCTGGGATTCTGGAACAACAGACTGGGATAGTGACTGGTAACTATAGAATACAAAGGAGTACATATGGAACATACACATATCGCCAAGGACGGTACTGTTTATACACACACGCATGAGGAAGCACACGAACACGGTCACTCACATTCCCACCCACACCATCACAAAAACACAAAGGCAGTTTTAAACCGTATGAACCGTGCGATCGGGCATATGGAAGCCGTTAAGACCATGATTGAGGACGGAAGGGACTGCAGTGAAGTCCTGATCCAGATTGCGGCAGTGCGGTCAGCAATCAACAATATCGGTAAAATCATTCTGGAAGATCACATTAACCACTGTCTGGTAGATGCGATTGAAACAGGTGATGAGCAGGTATTAAAAGACTTAAACGAGGCTATTAACAAGTTTGTGAAATAGCCTCCGGTGCTATATGTTCTCATTTAGTCATAGTTTGTTCATTTTTTATTCATATTTTATAGAAAATCCTGAAATCTTCCTTCTTTTTTTATTTATCTTTCCAATTGTTTTTTTCCCTCATAAGCGATATATTCTTTTAGTATCAAAAATAATTTTTTTACTGTAATTTTACATGTGTTTTACTTGGACAATAAAAGAGCTTTTAAAACTCTTTTTCATTGCAGATTATCATAACTGCTGATATATGTAACGCACCTGTATTTTTTTTGCAAAAGCGATTGCAAAAAGCTCAGATGCAGACAGGAAAATCAATTTTTTGTATTTTCCTTTGCCAACAAGGAGGGTATATGAAACAGAAATTCAAGTCAGTCAAAGAAAAAATGAACAAATTATTCCAGAAATTTGCACCGGTAAAGGAAAAAGCAGAAGTTTTTCTTTCAAAATTACCAAAAAGGAAACCACACAGTGAGAAATATTATAAGAGAATTGCATTTTTCAATAGATATTCCCTTATTTTCCACTTTATTTTAGCATGCTTTATTACTTTTACCGTAGAAGTGATCTCCAGAAGAGACTTTTTCTCTGCTGTTTCCTTCGTAGGCAATCATACATGGGCTTACCTTTACAATGCCTTTATTGTATTTGCTTCCTTATCAATTGTTTACCTGTTTAAGACAAGAGCACAGCTTCGTGTTCTGATCACCGGACTCTGGATTTTCCTCGGAACAGTCAACGGAATCATCCTTTCCAACCGTGTAACTCCATTCAGCTACACCGATTTTAAAATGCTTCCAGACCTGTTTGCAATGCAGAACACCAATTATTTTACTGCGGAAGAGGCTACCGTTGTAGTAGCTGTGGTTGCTTCTTTCATTATATTTCTGGTTCTCTTCTTTATCAAAGGACCGAAATATCAGGGAAAACGCCACATTGTACTTTCCCCGCTTGCGATCGTTGCACTGTTAGTTGTCGGTATTCCGATCACAACGCAGGCTGCACAGAGTTCTAATATTATTGCCTCTTACTTTGCAAATATTGCACAGGGTTACTCTGATTACGGATTTGTTTATGGTTTCTCTACAAGCGTTGTCGGTCGTGGAATGAATAAACCAGATGATTACTCCAAAGAAACCATTGACGCTATTGAAACTTTAGTGGACTCTTCCAAAGAAGAAACAACTGTTTCTGCTGGCAAAGAGCCAAATATTATCTGTATTTTGCTGGAATCCTTTATCGATCCATATGATGTAAATTTCCTTCAGATGTCAGAAGATCCGATTCCAACATTCCACAGTTTAGAGCAGAACTTCACCACCGGTTATCTTACCGTACCTGTTGTCGGAGCTGGAACTGCCAATACAGAATTTGAAGTTTTAACCGGTATGAGCATGCAGTACTTTGGTACCGGCGAGTATCCTTACAAAACAATTTTAAAACAGTCTGACTGCCCAAGCGTTGAAAGTATTGCATCTGACCTTTCCTCTATTGGTTATGGCACACATGTCGTACATAACAACACTGCTACTTTCTACAGCAGAAACAATGCGTTTTCAAAAATGGGATTTGATACATTTACAAGTAAAGAGTTAATGAACATTACCGAGTACACACCAAGTGGAAGCTGGCCAACCGATAAAGTTCTTGTAAATGAGACTGTAAAAGCTATGGATGCAACAGAAAATCAGTCCGACTTTGTATACACGATCACAGTTGGTTCCCATGGAGATTATCCAACTGAAAAGATTATTGAGAACCCGGAGATCACTGTAACCGGAGCTGCCGATGAAGCTTCCAATAATCAGTGGGAATATTATGTAAACATGATCCACAACACAGATAACTTTATTGCAAACCTCATTGATGCAGTCAACCGTCGCGGTGAGGATACCATTATTGTTATGTTTGGCGATCACCTTCCTACGATGGGTCTTGAAGATTCCGATATGAAATCCGGTGATATTTTCAAGACAAAATATGCAACCTGGAATAACTTCGGTCTTCCAAAACAGGACGCTGATCTGACTGCTTACCAGTTATTAGCACACATTACCGGTCAGATGGGTATCCATGAAGGAACCATGTTTACTTACACACAGACACAGGCAGATTCCTCCACTTACCAGAACGGTCTTGACAATCTCCAGTATGATCTTCTCTACGGTGAGAGATATGCTTACAATGGCGAGGATTTATATCCGGCAACGGATCTTGTCATGGACGTGGAAGACGTCAATGTAACATCCGTCCGCAAAAATGTATTGAATAATACCTTAGCGGTTTACGGTTCCAACTTTACAAAGAATGCCAAGATTTTTGTAAATGGCGAGAAGGTTCCTACCACTTACCTTACCTCCGGAATCCTGACAACTTCTCTGGATAATGTTTCCGATGGCGATGTAATTTCCGTAAGCATCACCGGTTCCCAGGGCATTATCTTACGTGCGAGCACGGATGAAGTTGTTTATGAAGATCCTGATGTGATCACAACTGAAACCGAAGAACCTACCGAGGTAAACGAGACAGAGTCCTCCGAAACCCGAACTACTGAAACAGAAACTTCTGGTACAGGAAACTCTGAGACTGTAAACTCTCAGGAAAATAATTAATCATAAAAAAAATCCCGGATGTGCGACATTATGTACATCCGGGATTTTTTGTAAAGTGATAAAAATGCAATTTTATAAAAGTATGGGTTATACTGATGAATCAATTCGCCGTATGCATGGCTGTCCCCATGAATTGCTTTATAAACTAAAGAGTACTCTTCTTTTTTCATCTTTCACCCACCTTTCATATATTAGATACACAACCCAGGGATGAGGTTTCAAAAACTTTTTTGTATAATGTAAAAACACCAGATTCATTTAAATAAAAATAAATCTGGTGTTTTTCATGTTGTCTATAGCTTTTTCTCGGCATTTCAGAAGAAAATCCGGGGATTATCAATTGACGACTTTTATATGTAAGAATGATCGATTTTTGTCACCACGTAATAGTTATCACCGAAATGCTCATGCACAGACTGTAGCACTTCTGTGAGCAGTTCCTCGTCCGTCAGACGGAATCCAAATGGCGCGAGAATGTCAAAAATGAGGTTCGTATGTGTCCCACCACTCACCATTCTGAAATCGTGAATGGACAAATCTTCATCAATTGCCTTGATCAGAGATACCATAGCTGCTTTCGTCTCACTCACATGCTCATCCGAAGTCACGACCGGATCCATGTGGATCGTTGCCTCACAGCCAAGTGTCTCGCGCAGTTCATTCTCAATATTGTCTATCACATCATGCAGTTCCAAAATATTTCCCTCTGCCGGAACTTCTGCATGCAATGAGATCATCTGTCTGCCCGGACCGTAATCGTGGACGATCAGATCATGCATTCCGCATACTTCCGAATGTGACATTACGATCTCATCTATTTTTTCTACAAATTCATGTGCCGGCGGCTGTCCAAGCAATGGATTTAATGTCTCTCTGGCAGCGTCAAAACCTGCATAACCGACTAATAAGCCCACAACCAGACCGCAGTAGCCATCAATTTTGATTCCTGTAAAATGGGTGAATACGGATGCCAGAAGCACAACCGTTGTCGCTGCGGTATCACTTAAACTGTCTGTGGCAACCGCTTTCATCGCTGCAGAATCCAGTTTTTTTCCAATAGCACGGTTATAATATGCCATATATAGTTTTACAAGAATGGATGCGATCAGGATCACTGCCACAAGGAGCGTGAACTCTGTTTCCTCCGGATGCATGATTTTTCCGATGGAGTCACGGACGAGTTCGTAACCCATCAAAAGGATTGCCGCAGCCACAACCAGGCCGGAAACATACTCAATCCTTCCATGTCCAAATGGATGCTCCGTATCCGGTTTTGCCCCTGCAAGCTTGAAGCCAAGCAGTGTCACGATCGAAGAACCTGCATCTGAAAGGTTGTTAAAGGCATCTGCTGTGATCGCAATGGAATTGCTTAAAGTTCCTGCGAGAAATTTACCGATAAAAAGCAGTACATTAAATAATATACCGATTACACCGCACAGCATTCCGTATGCCTCGCGCTGTTTTATTTTATCTTCTGAGTCTTTGATAAATATTTTTGCTAATAATGTTACCATGTCACTCTTCCTTTTTTATTCCAGTTTTCCAAAATGTGCAAAAGGCCAGTAAGTAAAAAGTGCTTTCCCTAAAATTTTGTCTTTTGTCACATAAGTGTTACTCCAATATCTCGCATCCCAGGAATCATTCCTGTTATCTCCCATCATGAAGTACGATCCCTCCGGCACCTCAAATGTATATGGACCTGTGGCAACAGTCCATTCCTCTTTCAGATAATCCTCCTGCAAAGGTTCTGCCGATCCATTGATATATATTTTTCCATCCTCAATAGCGATGGTATCCCCCGGAAGCCCGATCACACGCTTCACATAGATCTCACTCTCGTCATCCGGATACCGGAATACAACAATATCCCCTCTCTCTGGCTCACCAAAAACATATGCCAGCCGGTTTCCGATAAAGCGGTCTCCCGGCAGGATTGTATTCTCCATGGACCCGGTAGGAACATCCGCATTGATGATCAGAAAGTTTTTGATCAGAAGTGCTGCCACTAACGCAATTGCAAACGGGATCACCCAGCTCATGATCTCTTTGAAAATGGAGGTTTGTTCCTCATCACTCTCCTGCTTTTCCGGTGTCTTAATACCGTCTGCCGTCTGCTCAGCTTTATGTTCTATTGGATCATTAAAATCTTCTACCTGTAAATCTTCCATTATCTCTTTATCCTCAATTCATTTTCCTTATAATCTGCTATTCTGCTTTTTGCAATAGCTATATTTTACCATAACTGGAATGAAATAGATATGAGAATTTTCCTGTTGCACAAAAAAGACTGCCGGCAGTTTACCTTTTCATAAATCTGCCTGACAGTCTGATGTGCCTTCCGGAAAAAAGCTCTTAGTACTCTTCCTCTTCGCCTTCTTCTTTCTCAGAAATATCGTTCACCGGTTTCTCCAGTCCCTCGATCGTGATATGGTTTTTCTCTGCGTAATCCCATAATGCAGCGTGGATTGCTTCCTCTGCCAATAGGCTGCAGTGAACCTTCACTGGTGGAAGTCCGTCTAAAGCTTCCATTACGGCTTTATTTGTCACTTCCAACGCCTGCTGTACCGTTTTTCCCTTTACAAGTTCGGTTGCCATACTGCTCGTTGCAACGGCTGCGCCGCATCCAAATGTTTTAAACTTTACATCCTGGATGATCCCGTTATCATCAATGTCAAGATACATTCTCATGATGTCGCCGCATTTTGCATTACCAACGGTACCGACACCGCTTGGATTCTCAATCTCTCCAACGTTTCTTGGGTTGTTAAAATGATCCATTACTTTTTCACTATACATACTTTTTATCCTGCTTTCTTTGAAATAACCTGTTATTTTGATCACTGTAAAATCATGTGATTGAAAAATTTATTTATTCTGTTTTTTTACGAAATCCTCATATAATGGGGACATGCTTCTCAAACGTTCAATGATCTTCTTTAACTCGTCTACAACAAAATCGATCTCTTCTACGGTATTCTTCTCGGAAAGTGTCAGACGAAGAGAACCGTGTGCGATCTCATGAGGAAGACCGATCGCAAGCAATACGTGAGACGGGTCTAATGATCCGGAAGTACATGCAGAACCACTGGATGCACAGACACCTGCCTGATCCAATAAGATCAACATGGATTCACCCTCGATATAACGGAAGCATACGTTTACGTTGTTTGGCAGACGGTCATGTCTGTCACCGTTCAATCTCACATATGGGATTTCTGTTAAAATATGGTCGATCAGATGATCTCTTAAGCTGATCTCTTTTGCACTTCTCTCTGCCATGGTATTTTTTGCGATCTCGGCTGCTTTGCCGATACCTACGATACCCGGTACGTTCAGAGTTCCGGCTCTACGTTTTCTCTCCTGCGCACCACCGTGGATGAAGGAAAGAATCTTCACGCCTTTTCTGATATACATTACGCCGATTCCCTTTGGTCCGTTGATCTTGTGGCCGCTGGCACTCAGCATATCAATGTTCATCTCATCCACATCGATCGGAATATGTCCAAATGCCTGTACTGCGTCCGTGTGGAATAATACGCCATGTTCATGTGCGATACGTCCGATCTCCCTGACCGGCTGGATGGTTCCGATCTCGTTATTTGCTGTCATTATGGAAATCAGGATTGTATCAGGACGGATTGCTGCCTCTAACTCGTCCAGTTTTACTTTACCGTTTTCGTCAACGTTCACATATGTGATCTCAAAACCTTTTTTCTCCAGGTAAGCACAGGTGTGAAGGATCGCGTGATGTTCGATCGTGCTTGTGATGATGTGTTTTCCTTTGGACGCATAAGCGTCTGCGGTTGCCTTTAATGCCCAGTTATCAGACTCGCTGCCGCCGCCTGTAAAATAAATCTCATCTGTCTTCGCATTGATCAGTTCTGCCACGGAAGTCCTTGCTTTATCAACCGCCTTTTTGCTCTCAGATGCAAAACTGTAAATTGCAGATGGATTGCTGTATACTTCTGAAAAATATGGAAGCATCTCCTGTAACACTTCCGGATATACCTGCGTTGTTGCTGCATTATCTAAGTAAATCAGTTTACTCATATCTTTGTACCTCTTTCTATCTCTAAATTAGTTTGTAATTGATATTTCCTAGTTATTTGATATGATATAAGTATTATAACGCATTATTTCCCCTTGTCAAGGTAGGAATTGTTTTCTTTTTTGTACAAGTACGCAATTCTTTTTCATAGCCGCCCGATACCTGACAATATATAAGTATCACGGCAATTCTTCCAGACCGCCAAACATTTTCATGAGTTCTTTTTCCCCATAATCGTCAAAGTCAACGGTGATCATCATGTCATCCTCTCTTACCACGGAACCTGTGCCGTATTTTGGATGACGGACGCGGCGTTTTTCTGTGGTTACAGTTTCATTTCCTGCCGAAATGTTCTTTGTTCCTGTATTCGCCGACGGATTTTTGCACCCTGATATTTTACCGGCTTCCTGCAGTTCTCTATGCTCTCCACGCTCTGCAAGGATCTGGCGCTTCAGATCCTGTAAATGCGTTGCCGAGGACTCCTTGTCCTTCTCCTGTCCTTCGACCAGATTTCCCGGTATCATGCGCAGATACCTGCTCGGACCGGGTGCTGCCCGGTACTGTCCCGGACTTGTGTAATAGGAAAGTTCCAGATGTTCTTTCGCCCTTGTGATTCCGACAAAAAAGAGACGCTGTTCCTCCTCTTCCTCCTCAAAACTTTTGGTCTGCAATGGAATCAGCCCATAATTCACACCTGTGATAAAAACATGGGAAAATTCCAACCCTTTGGATGCATGAAGTGTCATAAGCTTTACAGTATCGTTTTCATTATGTATCTCTTTTTTCAAAATATTCGTTCCATACAAAGACGCCATATTCAAAAATTCCGAAAAACCTTCCACGCCATTTTTCTGCTGCTCTTTCTGATAGGCGGTCATGCGCTCAAAAAAGTCCATGACATAGGTTCTGTCTTCTACATACGAAGCTGTCGTTGGATGAAGATGATTTTCCAGAGAAAAATAGCTCCAGAGGTCTTCTGCTGTTGTGGATTGAGCGTTGAAATAAGCTTGCGAAAATCCAAGCATTTGCTTACGGATATCTGGTTTACATAATTCATTGTTCATCTCCTGTTTTTCTTCTTCTGTAATTTCGTTCAGAAGATCGGTCGTTTTCTCCGCTTCTTTCACCGACATGCCAAGCCCATATCTCTTATCCGCAAGTGCCGCTATGCCAGAGCTTTTGTCTTTCGGATTGACAGAAAAACGCAGTACCTTGATCAGCCAGTCCAGAACCGGGATGTCTTTCACAGTCTTTTTTAACGAAACTTCAAATGGAATGCCTTCTTTTTCAAAAACATGTTCAAAAATTTCTGACTGGTTCTGCAAGCGGTAAAATACTGCTATTTCCCGGTATGGAAGCCCTGATGCATGCAGTTCCCTGATCCTGCCTGCAAGATAGTCTGCCTCCTGAAACGGATCATACATATTCCGGATCTGAATTTTATCACCGCTCTCCCTGCCGCCCTGCAATGTGCCTCCCTGCTGCATAAAGCACCGTGCCACTGCAAGGATTTCACTGCTGGAACGGTAATTCACCGGAAGTGTCAGTTCCGTTGCCTGATATTTGGTCTTCAGCTGATAAAAAATATGAAAAGCACTTCCACGCCAGCTGTAAATGACCTGATTCGGATCACCTACTGCGAAAAAACAGGTCTGTGTTTTTTTCAGGCAGTCGATGAGCTCTAACTGTTTCTCATCGCTGTCCTGCACTTCGTCCACGATGATCCAGGAGATATCTTGCATTCCTGTATTCTCGTTGTCTTGCAAGTTCGCATTCTTTTTTGATACTTCTTCTATTTCTGCTGACATCTTCACCAATTTACATGTGTTTTCCAGCAGCTCATCAAACGTCATTTTATCCTGGCGTCTCTTTTCTTCCTTTAGCAATGCCTTTAATTTTTCAATATCATCCTGATATTTGCTGTTTTTTTGTTCCAGACGCTTTTTCAGCCGGTTTTTATATTTGATTTTCAACTGATAAGTTAAGATCAACTGCTCTGCCATCTCAAGTTCTTCGTCCGGATCCATCACCATAAATTCTTTGGTATAACCCAGATTTTCCACTGGAAGCATTTTCTTCAACATCGTAAGACACACACTGTGAAATGTTCCAAAGCCCCACAACTGTTCCGTTGTGATCTCCGGCTCCAGCGCATACAGACGCTCTTTGATCTCATCCGCAGCCTTATTCGTAAAAGTCAGAACGACCATCTGTTCATATGGAATCTGCTTCTCGTAATGCAGATACATGACCTTTGTGATAAGAACCGTCGTCTTACCGCTTCCCACATTGGCGTTCACAAGACAGGCGCTGCTCTCATCGAAAACGGCTGCTTTCTGGTATTCATTTAGACGTTGTAGCTGTTGTGTGTAATTCAAATTCAATGGCATTCCCTGCTTTTTCTATAACAAATTAATTTTTCAATGCTGTGATTGGCACTACATAGACTCCATCCGGGCGCATATATGCTGCATTGGAAAGTCCACAGACAACACATAAGGCTGCCGGCTCTTTTCCCCCATCTTTCCTTATCTCATTACGGATACGTGTTAAATTTTGTGCCGCCGCATCAATCTGATTTGCCCCAAGTTTTATCTCGAAACCGCACCATTCTCCATTCGGCAGTGAGATAACCGCATCCATTTCGTTGTTATTATAGTCCTGATAGTGATATAATTCCGCATCGAACGATTCTGCATAAATTTTCATATCTCTCTCACAGAGAGCTTCAAACAAAAATCCCAATGTATTCAAATCATTCAATAACATTTCCGGTGTTGCTTTTAAAAGTGCCGCTGCTAATGACGGATCAGACAAATGTCTTTTTTCAGCCTGTTTCACTCTTACAGAAGAACGTAATTTCGAATCATAAGGCTTTTGATTATCTGTTAAAAATAATCTGTCAAAAATATCCAGATAACTTGCAACGGTTTCTACATCAATATCTTCATCATCAATTTCTTTCATATCATTTTTTAACTTTTTATTTGTTACCGTTGTTGCTTCATTTCTGGCAAGTGAACGCAATAACAATTGCATTTTATGTTTATCTCTTTTTACATGATCAATCCGGTATACATCATCATCCAGCACTGCGTTAATATATTCCACCGGCAGATACGCTGCCTGTTTTAAAGTTGTCTCCTGATTGGCAGGCCATCCACCGCGGATAATAAAATCAATAATGTTCCTTAAATCCACTTCGCCCGTTATCTTTGATGGCGCATCCCCAGTACAAATAGCTTCTAAAGAAATGTCCCCACTTGAGCTGCCACTCTCGTACAATGACATTGGACGCATTCTAAGCCTTGCAATCCTTCCCGCTCCACTATGCAGTATGCCTTTGTGGTTCGGTGTTGCTGATCTTGTGAGAATGAATTGTCCTTTTTCCCCACTTTGATCTACTTTATATCTTACCGCATCCCACAGTGGTGGAACTTCCTGCCATTCGTCAATCAGTCTTGGACTTTCCCCTTCCAAAACCAGTGCCGGACTCATTTCCGCCAGTTGTCTGTTCTGAAAATTTCCATCCGGATTACCTATCATAATCTCACTATTGCTGTGATATGAAGATGACCATGTTTTTCCACACCACTTCGGTCCTTCCACACAAACTGCACCAAATGTGCTTAAATATTCTTCTAATTTCCGATCGATCAGTCTTGGTTTATAATCTCTTTTATTCATACTTTTCTCCACATAATGAAAGAATGTTTTTGGAACTATTATTCCCATATATTCTATATTTATTATATTCCAATCCGATAGATTTTGCAATTCTAATCCGATAATTTTTGCACTTTTAACCAGATAGATTTTATATTTCTATTCCTACGTATTTTGTATTTCCATTCCGACTGATTTTTAATTTTCAACCCGACAGATTTCAGATTACATGTCAAAAAAGCAATTCCTATCTCTCTTTTCATGAAATGAAATAGAAACTGCTCCTTACTGCACTTTGGATATTCCTTTTTGAACTTATCTATTATTACAATCCTCAAATTCCATATTTTTTCAAATCCACTCTACCATTCACCACTTCAATGCCATCTGCTTCCAGAAGCTTCGCCTGTACATTCTCTCCGCCAAAAGCGAAAGCCCCTGCTAATTCTCCCTTGGAATTCACAACACGGTAACATGGGATATGCTCCGGGTCCGGATTATGGTGCAGGGCATTTCCAACAGCTCTGGACATTCTCGGATTTCCGGCAAGCTCTGCCACCCTGCCGTAAGTTGCCACTTTACCTTTTGGAATGGTTTTCACCGCCTCATAAATACGCTTCGTCGGACTGTCTGTGATAATGTCATAGCTTTCTGCAATCATCTGCTTCACATCCTTATCCGGGATTGTCCCGTCTAAAATGATCGTATTCCAGTGTTCTTTATTCTGATGATATCCCGGAAGCACGGACGCATAGGCATCCCTCCAGAAATTGCGCCACTCCGGGCGCACTTTCACATTCATATTAATGTAACCGTTCCGATCATATACCCACAAAAATGCCTTTTTGCTTCCACGCACACGCACTAACTCCCAGTTTGGATCATGAAACGGCGTTTCCAGATAAGTGTCTGGAAATGACAGTCCGTATTTTGTTGCTTCTTCTCTTGTTTTCATAATAGCCTCCGTTCCATCTTCTTCATCGCATCCTTATCCGGCTCTTTCACTTCATCTGCGAGTGCCACCTGGATCTGGAATCCAACCGGCACATCCGCATAATAACTGATAATATTCTTAAGGCTCTCGCGGTTTCCCGGCTCCATCACCCAGTCAGCATAAAAGGCGCTGGATAGTTTTAAGATCAGCATCCGCTCTCTCACTTCGACCGCCGGAACGGTCTGTAAAAATGCGGCAAAGTTCTCTCCGTTTTCACTAATCTTTTTACAGAACTCCTGCCACTGCTCTCCTAACTTTTCAAACGAGAACTCTTTTCTCCTGAACGTGGACGGCGCATGCTCTGCGGTCTTCACTCCCATCGGGACATCCCAGTGTTCCAGCAGGTTTTCCAGTCCGAAAAGTACCATCTGCCTGTCAAGCCGGTAATCTCCCACACAGGCGGCACAGCCATCTTTGCATCCACAGCCTTTTACAAGCTTCACGGCATTTTGGATAATATCTTCCATATTATCATAAATCTTTTCAGCGAATCCAAGTCCACCCACATACTTATCGTAAAAATAGATGTCTACGTCCGAGCTTGTGTCAAACGCAAGTTCCAGTGCATTCGCCGATGTAATGACCCCGATGTCCTCCTGCTCTGTCATCGTCACCATCCGGGCAGCATTTTTCAGTGCGAAACAGACGCCCTCATAATAATTGTTCCGCACCATTTTCGTATTCTCATTCACCTGGATCAATCCCCGGTACACCTTCACGACATTCTCCGGCACACGCATCCAGGTACTCTCCGTATCATAGTCTTTGGAGAGTGCCTTCGGTAACTGCTCATAGCCAAGATTCTGATGATTGTGAAACTGCATTTTCTTAAACATATAAACGTAATCGCTCACATTGACATCGCCAAAATGAAGCTCTGTGCGCGCAAGCGGCATATTTTTACTCTCGTGAACGATCTTCACATTCGCTTCCCCTGCCGCGACTGTATAATAATTTCCATTAAATGGCACTGCATAGGCAGTCCGGCTCTCAAGATCAAGCTTTGTCACCTGATAGGCAACGCCGTCATGCATGTAGACCGCACCATCGTGAAGCTCGCGGAACGCCTGACTCTCGTCCATCTCTGTGATTTCTTTTCCGCTGTCCTTGTGCAGAAGCTTATAGCGCTTCTCGTCAATATTGCGCATGGAAAAATCACCCGCCGGGAACTCACCGCCAGACCACGCAAATTTTCCATTGTGGCTCGATAGTTCCTCAGCGCGGAGAAGTACCGGGATTGCCTCGCCAAGATCCGGAAACAGGGAAATATCATCAAGCGTCAAAGGAATCTCCGCTGCTGCCGCACGGATATGCGCCAGCTCAATGATCAGATTATTCTTATCGATCACAGCATTTTCACTGCTTCCCTCAAACAGCCAGCCCGGCTCAAGCGCAATGTACTGGTCAAACGGCTGATTGTCGAGAATGAGATAGTTGCTGCTCCTTTTCCCGCTTCTTCCGGCACGCCCTGTCTGCTGCCAGAATGAGGCTCTGGTGCCCGGATAACCGACTAACACCGTGGTACTGATCTTTCCGATATCAATTCCAAGTTCTAATGCATTCGTGGAAACAAGTCCCATCAGTTCTCCCGAGATCATCTGATTTTCAATCTGTTTCCGCTCAAGCGGCGTGTAACCGCCACGATAACCGGAGATTTCATCCGGCTTATGCGTGCCTAAAAATCCCTCCGCTTCCAAATGATCTCTCGTCTCTTTTAAGACGATCTCCACATTCTTTCTGGACTTCGTAAACGCAATAAAATTTTTTCCTTCATCCATCAGCTCCGGCAAAAGTTCTGCCGCCACTGTCGTAATGCGGATCTGCCCATAATAGTTGTCGTCTTTCCCCATGATCTTCGGCGGCTGGATGAGATAATATCCTCGTTCTGCTGCTGGTGAGCCGTCCTTATCCACAAGTGCAAACTGCTTTCCACAAATCTCCGTTGCTAGCTCTACCGGATTAGCGATTGTCGCAGAACTGCAAAGAAACTGCGGATTGGAATGATAATAACGGCAAACTCTTGAAAGCCTTCGGAACACATTTGCCAGATGTGAGCCAAACGCTCCACGATAGGTGTGCAGCTCATCGATCACAATGTATTTTAAATTGGAAAAAATAAAATCAAACCCGTATTTGCTGTGATTCGGCAGAAATGCCCCATTCACCATCTCCGGGTTTGTCAATATAATATTGGCACTCTGCCGGATTCTTGTACGCTCCGCCACCGGCGTATCCCCATCATACACGCCCGCCACAATACGGTTCTCTCCAAAATATTCCAGATACGGTGCAATCGCACGGTACTGGTCTGCCGCAAGTGCCTTGGTCGGATAAATGAAGATTGCCCTTGTCAACGGATTTTTCAAAATGTCCTGTAAAACCGGGAGCAGAAAGCTTAATGTCTTGCCGCTCGCCGTCGATGTTGTGATAACAACATTTTTCCCGGAAGTCACTTTCTCAAACATTTCCGTCTGATGACAATATAATTTTTCAATTCCTTGCTCTTTTAAATACCCTGCCAGTTCCGGCAGCAGATTCTCCGGAAAATCATCGTATACTGCCGGGTGAGCAGGGATTGTTTTTTCGTAAATGATGCAGTCTTTGATGTCCATGGATGAGTCCTTCCTATTTTCTGACAGATGTCGGAATATCAATATTTAGTCCAAGCAGCATCTTTACCAGCCACACAAAGAAAATCAGCACCAGTATCGGAATCAGGCATGAAGTCACAAGCAAAATTGCCAATGCCTCGATAAAGTTATTCAACACATTCTCCACATTCGCAGTCGCTGTGGACACTCCTTCCTGCACTTTATTAAAAAGTCCTGAGAAAAATCCTCCGGCATTTTCTTTGCTGTCACTGTCTGAATCACTCTTGGATTTTTCATTGCTGCTCTTATCGTCCACCTGTCCACTTTCTCCTGTTTCAGATTCTATCTCATCGGTTGTCTGCTTCGCAGTCTCTATCGTACTCTCGATGGATGACGCATAGGTTGTCTCGATCATATCCGCCACCTTCACGCTCGCCGGGATCACAAGATACACTGCCAGTCCGAAAAGCAGGAATTTCTGTGCGACCACTCGCAATATCTCTTTCCTCCACAACAGATACCCGGAGAAAAATACACATGCAATTGGAACCAGTATCTTAAATGCCGCATATCCGGTGATCGTCACCAGATATTTTTCCAGATAAATAGCACTGAGCACGATCAAAAAATAACTGCTTAAGTCAGCCAGCTTATTGGCGATCGGCGTTCCGACATCCCCCGGGATCAGCGTGATTGCTGCCGATGCCGCCGTGGATGCTGCAGTAAGTTCCATGACGGTTGTTTTCTTGTCGTCCAGTGACTGTATCGTCTTTGCATTGAATTCTGTCGAA
>ERZ831979.1594-NODE-1594-length-18777-cov-6.813749_pt1 | contig 18777 bp, 12 predicted proteins | sample MGYA00519952_ERZ831979 | MGnify/ENA primary metagenome ERZ831979 (study PRJEB31850, sample SAMEA3708723) | human gut metagenome | biome: human gut; feature: human-associated habitat; material: faeces | place: China | collected 2014 ...
CGGCGCTTACCGATCATCATCTGCATACCGCGGCGGCTGTGGAAGTCATGGGGATGGACCTTCAGGTGCGCGGTCAGCTGGTTGATACGCTCGGTGAGGATGGCCACCTGGACCTCGGGGGAGCCGGTGTCGGTCTCGTGGGTGCGATTGGCCTCGATGATAGAGGTCTTCTGGTCTTTCAGCATCATAGTCGTGTTTCCACCTTTCTTGAAATACGCCCGCAGCCTGGGCCGTGGGAGAGATGGAACGCTCCGCAGGGCTAAGGCAGGGGTCGGACGCGCTTAGCGCGTACTTTGAGATGATACCACAGAAAATCACCGTTGTAAAGTGGTTTTTGCGGCATTTCCGGGGATTTTTACGCCGTTACCTGAATGGCGGCCACGGGACAGCTGTCCGCCGCCTCCTGCACGCCGATCTTCTGCGCGTCCGGGATAGGGTCCACCGTCACCCGGGCGGGCTCGCCGCTGTTCAGCTCGAACACCTCCGGGCACAGCCCCGCGCACAGTCCGCACTGGATGCACGCCTTCTCCAACACCATTGCCTGCATGGAACACACCTCCTTTTGATTGATGGAAGTATTTTCCCCGGTTTGCGGCGGGGTTATTCAGCTCTCCGCGATGTGCCGGGCGAAGGCCGCCGCCTGCGCCTCGATACCCGGCAGCTTCACAAGGCTGCCGCGCTCATTGGCCGTTTCCAGCAGGGAGAAGCGGGGCGGAAGGTAGAAGGACTTGTTCATATTCAGGGCGGAGATCAGCTGGCGGGCCAGCAGGTCGCCGCCGGAGTAGCCGGAGACAATCAGGCCGAAGAGCCGCTTGTCGTACATACGGGTCTGGCGGAACAGGGCCGTGAGCCGGTTGACACAGGCGGTCAGATTGGCAGCCAGGGCGTCGTTGTAGTTGGCGCAGAGCATGACCAGGGCGTCGCATTTCCGCACGGCAGGATAGACCTCGTCCACCATGGGGCCGCCGTAGAAGCAGCCGCCCTGCTCGCCGAAGTGGAGACAGGCGGTATAGCTGCACCCGTTGCAGTCGGCCATGGTGCCGTTGCGGAGGCAGATCTCCTGCACGCCGAGGTCCGACGGAAGACCGGCCTTCACCAGCTCCCACAGGGCCAGGGTGTTGGACGTGGCGCGCTGGGAGGCGTGGAGAGCCAGCACATGGCGGATGGGGGCGGGCTTTTCCCAGCCGTTCAGGCGGGAGAGCAGCTCCGCCACGGCGGCATGGAAGGCCGTGACCTCATCGGTACCGCCGATCTGGGCCTGGGTGCGGAAATTCCGCAGGGAGCCGGTGGCCTCCACCAGCGGGCGGCCGAGGAAGCCGCAGCCCGCCTGGTTGGCGGCGAAGACCATGTCCCGGGCCACATCCTTGGTGTAGAACTCGCCCACGCCGGTGACGATGCACGCGCCGATACTGTCGGAGAGCAGGTCTGTGCTGCGGCGCAGGCGGGAGAGCATACGGTAATAGGCCATATTGCAGCCGCCCTCGTCCAGCGCCACAGCGAACAGCAGACGGCGGCCGGCCAGGTCCTCCAGCCCGTCATCGGGGTCGCGGAGCTCGCTGCCCGGGGGCAGCAGGGGCGCCAGCAGGTCCCGCAGGGCGGGGCTGCGGTCGTTTTCGGGGAGCAGAACGGTGAGCATGGCGGATACCTCCGTTTCCGTTATTCTATGGCGTTCAGCTTTGCCCGCGTCTCATCCAGACGCTTTTGCAGGGCGGGCGGCAGGGTCAGCGGCTCCGTCTCGATGCCGGCGGGGGTCAGACGATTGCGGCAGCCCATGAACACCTGGCCGTCGTAGACGGAGGAATAATGCCACTGCCCCCGCAGCAGGGCCAGCAGGCTCAGCGCGCCGGAGGACAGGGCCGGGGCCACATAGGGCTTGTAGCCCAGCTTACGCATCTCCAGATTGGCGTGGGCCACCTTCTCCGTCAACTCACGGGAGAGGGCGTCGTCGTAGTGCGCAATGGAGTTGGCCAGCACCAGATCCTCGCCGTGGGGGCCGAAGGCGCGGCCCTCGGTAAGGTAGGACGCGAAGCGAGGGTCCCTCCGGGCATAGTACAGGGCGCGGGCGTGCATAACGCCCAGGCCGAAGCCCCGGACCTGGGCCGGGGACAGGCCGCTTTCACGCAGGACGGCACGGCAGAGTGGGTCCACCGGATCGCTGACCACGCAGAACAGGCCCCTGTACCGCCTGTCCCGGGCCATGCGGGCGTAGATGGACACCAGCTCCCGGTTCAGGCCGTACTGGGCCATGCGGACATCCCCCGCCGTAACGGAGGTATCCGGGATCATCCGGGAGGCGCAGAACAGGAACACATCGCCGTCGAACAGCTGCTCCGGCGCGATGATGTCCACCGGGGGCAGCGCCGCACCGTCCGGGGACTGTATCTGGTTCAGCTCGAACTCCCAGCGGTCGGAAACGCCGGGGCGCACGTCGCAGATGCCGACGGAGCCTATCACGTCGCCGCCCATGAGCCGCAGGCCCGTCAGCAGCGTGCTGCCCACATCGCCCAGAGCCAGCAGGGTGACTCGGCACTCAGACGGGATGCGCGGCAGGTTGGTATCGTTGAGATCGATCATAGTAGCTTCTCCTGTTTCTATCTTTTTGCCTCCGGCGGGGTGCTGACGCGCAAATTTCACGCCACGGCAGGCCCCCTGAGGAGCAGAGAATGTGCCGGATTTTGCGTCCTGCCGATGGCAAACCGACGAAGGCGTACCGTGTGTACGTCGAGGAGATTTGACGATGGCAGGGCGGAAAAGACGGTGCATTATCTCGCAGGGCGCATACGTTTCAGGAGCTCTATATCTCCCTCCAGATACGTGCTGGCGGCGCGGGAGAGATCGTAGGTCATGCAGCCGCCCTTGTCGGGGCAGAGGGGCAGGATGACCGCTTCGCCGAGACGGCTGAGGGTGAGGTTGCGGGCGTAGAGGGAACGGAATTCCGTTTCAAGGGCCAGGAGGATGTCGCGGGCGTTCTCAAGGCAGCAGAGGGAGAGCTCCCAGGCGGTCTCGTCGTCCATGCCGGTGTACTCGGGGGCGGCGTAGGGCAGGATGCGGTTGACGGCGGGCTGAAGGCCGCCGGGCAGGGCCTCGCTGCGGCGGACGGTGTCGCCGCCGATGAAGGGATAGAGCGTGGACTCGACGAAGCGCAGGCGCAGGTTGGGCAGGTAGTAGATGGCGTCCACGTCGTAGCCCAGCTGTTCCATGAGGTCGCGGCCCATGCCGGTGAGGTAGCCCACCAGCACCTGGTCCACGGGGGTGTTCGTCTCGGCGAGCAGCGGGGCCAGGCGGCGGATGCGCTTGCCGTCGTGGAGCATATCGTCCACGAGAATGACGGGGCGGGCGAAGGCGTGGATGGTGCGGACCTGGTCGGGCAGGGGCGAGTAGTCCGGGTAGGCTTCGATGGAATAGGTGCTGAGGTCCGGCTCGTAGACCTTGTCGGTACGCAGGGTCTTGGTGACGGTGTTGGGCACGGCCACGCCGCGGAGGATCTTGCCGTAGGGGACGCAGATATCCGGGCCGAGGACGCGGGGCGTGGTGGGCTCCGCGGGGACGCCGTTGCGGCCGGTGATACGCTGGAGCAGCCGGTGGTAGATGACGCCGGCGGACAGGCTGAGCACCAGAGAGCCGGGCTGCAGCTTTGTCAGCGCCGCCTGCAGGCGGCGGTGGGCGGCAGCGATGGCGGCAAGCACCCGGGGCGAGGAGCTGAAGGGTGCCTTCACCGCGGTGTCCACGTTGCGGCTGAGGACGATGGGGCAGCGCATATCCACGGCCAGGGCGTCCATGCTGTCACCAGCCGGGACGAAGCCCTGGAGCGTCAGCAGCTGGCGGCCGTAGCCGGAGACGGCGCCCTCCAGGGGAAGGTAGAGGGCATAGGTGAACTCACGGCTGAGAGCCAGGGTCAGCACCTCGGTGATGAGCAGCTGGCAGAGGTCGCTCTGGCGCTCGCCCCGGGGCACGAACAGCCCGCTGATGAGCAGGGTGCGGCCGCCGGCGTTCTGGCGGACCAGACCGGAGAGGGCCGGGTCGTCCAGGCGGGCGAAGAGGCGGGCGGAGTCCAGGCAGGCGTAGCTGGCCGCGCCCAGAATGGTGCCGTCGGTGTCCCGGCAGACCATCACGTCGTCGCCGCGGCTCTCGATCTGCGTCCGCAGCGCCGCGGCGGTGGGCACGGAGAGCATGGTGCGGAGGAATTTCTCCGCCGTCTCCGGCGAGGCGGGCAGGAAGCTCAGGTCCTCGGTGCGGAGAACGGGCTTGTCCTGGGGCTCGCGGAGGTACAGGCCGCGGCGATAGATGAACTCCTGCACCGTGGGATCGATGAGGTTGGAGATGTCGCGGTTGGCATCCACCGCCTCGCGGATGCGGGTGGAGCTGATCTCCTCCAGCTGGGGCGGGAGCGTCAGCTCCAGCACCTTGCCGGTGATGCAGCTGTAATCCGCCGGCTCGGCATCCGGCTCGGTGCGGCGGAAGACCACGTGGTCGAAGGTGTGGATGGAGTCCGGCGTGACGGACTTTTTGTAGGACGAGGCGTGGAGCACCACGTCGCTGCCCACCACGATGGACACGCTGCGGCCCGGGAAGGCGGCGCGCAGCTCGTGGAGGTTCTCCGGGTTGGCGATGTTCACCGGGAAGTCCTCCGGGAAAATGCTGACGTGGAACACGTCGGCCACGGCCATGGCGGCGATGCGCCGGCGCAGGCGGTAGGGCTGGGTCTTTTTGGACCAGGAGAACTCGTCAATGGCCAGCAGGACCTCGAAGCCCTGGTCGCGGATGGCCCGGACGATGCCCTTGTGGGACAGAGTGAAGGGGTCGAAGGTACCGGGGAAGAAGGCCACGGGGCGGGGCGCGCCGAAGTCAAAGCCCTTGTGGAACAGGCGCTCCTCGGTGATGAAGCGGTAGAGCTTGCCCAGCATGGCGGCCCGGTAGTAGAACGTCAGGCCCTCGCCGGGGAATTCGTCCTGGGCCGAGAGCAGCTTGCGCTGGGTGAGCATAAAGGCGCGGCGCTTTTCGTGGCGGCCCAGCTCTCCGGAGCCGAAGACCCGGCGGCCCAACACGAACAGGGCCTCCTGCCGGGTGGCGCCGTCAATGCCGCTGAGGCCCCGCATCAGCAGGCCCAGCAGCCGTTCACGGCGGCGGCGGTAGGCGTCGTCCGTCTCCGGGAAGCGGGCGCGATAGGCATCGTACGCCTCATAGATGACGCCCACGGTATCCAGCACGGAGGCGGTAACGCGGCTGTCGGAGGAGCTGAGGTTCACGCGAAGGTCGTCCAGCACCTCATCCAGCTCCGCCGGGGGCAGCCACAGGGCAAAACGGCCCAGGTAGTCGGGGATATACTTGGTGAACTCCTGCTGGCCCAGCTCCAGGCCGCGGCACAGCTCCACCGCCACCTCATTGCGCTGGTCGGCCGTCAGGCGGGGCGCCAGGGCCAGCAGGGCGTTGCCGGCGCTGTGGCGGACGGTGACGCGGTCGCTGACCTTGATGAGATTGGACAGGTGGGTGGCGATATGGAGGGCGGGGCTTTTGCCGCTGCGGGCAAAGTCCGTCAGCAGGCGCAGGTTGCCCTGCTTGGTGATCCAGGGGGTGGCGGTCTTCAGGTTGTCCAGGAAGATCTCGGAGACCACGTCCTCCGGCAGAAGAAGGGGCGCGCCCTGAGAGAGCACATCCTGCTTGAGATAGCGCAGGGTGCCGCTGTCGCCGTCGGGGACGGCGGTCACGGCCTCCAGCGCGCGGCCGTCCTCCGGGTACAGGCGGGCGAGACGGTCCAGCAGCAGCACGGCGGCCATGCGGATGGTCAGGTCCTTACGCAGGGACAGGGCGGCGGCAAAGTCCGTCATCTGCCGGGCGCGGCTGGCCGTATAGGCCGTATCCGGCAGAGCGGCGGCGGTATCCAGCAGCTGGAAGGCGGTGTAGTCGTCCAGATCCTCCGGCCTGCGGTAGTAGGCGAACACCGGGGCCAGGAAGCGCTCCTCCCGGCCGGGGCAGTGGCTCAGCAGGGAGCCGACGGCGAATTTCAGGGTATAGCCGATCCAGCGGCGGTGCTGGGGCATGAGCTTATGGTCGGGATACAGTATCTTGTCCAGATAGAGCCTCCACTGGTCCACGTCGTTGATGGCCCGGGGATCCGGGCGGATGTCGGCGGGGCGCTCCTTGGCGTAGCCGGCGTGGAAGCCGGCGATGATCTCGCCCAGCAGCGCCGCCGCCTGACGGCGGATATCGCCCTCGCGGTGCATCAGCAGCTCGTAGAGGAACGTCAGGGTCTGGACCTTCTGTGGGATATGCAGATAGAGGGAGTAGGACTCCATCACCGCCAGATAAGCGCGGAGACGGCGCCAATCCGTCTCGCCGCGGGCCTCCTCCAGCAGACGGGCGAAGCTGCGCTGGTCAGTGAGGCGGTGCATCAGCTCCATATTGTGGCCCACGCAGCGGAGCGTCAGGGCGCGGAGGGCCTCGTCGTCGGTCATGAGGGCGGTGTGCTTCTCCGGCAGAGGAGACGTATCGCCGCCGGACATGGTGACATCCACGCCGCGGCTGACCATATACTGCTCGAAGTCCTCCAGCCGGGCGTAGACCCGGGTATAGCGCTTCTGCTTCTCGCCGTCCACGTCATCCAGCTTATCCAGGATCACCTGAAAGGCCTGAGCCAGGGTGGAGATACGGGTGATCTCCCGGCCCTGCGCATCGTGGAGCTGCTTGACGCGGAAGTCGGCGTAGATCAGCAGCAGCGCCTCCACGGAGAGGTAGTCGGGCTCCAGGTCCCAGACGGAGTGGTTGGCGGCCACGTGGCCGATATCGGTCATCCGGCGGCGGCGGAACCACTGGTCGGTGTAGAAATAGTGCAGGTAGGGCACGCGCTCGCCGGGGCGGCAGCCGAACTTGCCCAGATCGTGGCCGGCGGCGGCGCCGGAGACCAGGGCCACGTCCACGGCCACGCCGCTTTTCCGCAGGGCGCGGGCGGCGGTGACGGCGAGGTGGTGGACACCGGCGATATGCTCCAGGGTACGGTAGGGCGTGGTCTCCAGACCCAGACGCATCAGCTCATAGACGAACTCCCGCCTCCACAGGCGCAGGAAGCGCTGATAGGACGGGGCACAGGGACTGCCGGCCAGCTCATCATCGGTCAGGAAATCGAAGGTCCAGGCCGGGTCGTGGGGCAGCAGCTCCGCCTCGGCGGCAAACAGCACCTGCAGCACCGACAGCAGGAACACCGCACCGGGGGCGAAGGGCTCCGCATCGGTCTTTTCCGGGTAGAGCAGGCGGCGGGCATAGTCATAGGCATAGGCCAGCCAGCCCTCGGACGGTTCGCCGGGGCACAGCACCTCCAGCTCCGGGCGGCAGAGGGCCAGCACGTCGGCGCAGCGGAGGCGCGCGCCGCTGAACAGCCCGGCAAAGCGCTGCATATAGCCCTCGCTCTCGATGGTGCGGAGCAGGGCGTCCCCGGGAGCAAAATAGTCCGCGGCGGGACGGTCGGAAAGGCGGCGGCGCAGGGCCAGATCCATCTGGCGGATACGTTTTTTGTTCATGGCAAAACCTCCTGCCGGTGGTATCGTACGCGGGCCGTGTCCGCCGAAAAGGCACCCGTACACCGGTAAGATGTCCGGGGTGGACACGGAACACCATAATAATAGGACACTCCCCCGCACGCTGTCAATATTCCGCGGGGCGTTTTGCCACCGTTTTGATACGGAACCTTAGTAAGGTCTTAAGCGTGTGTTCACGATTTGTTCACATTTTGAGGGCCAGGCGCATGATATGATATTGTCGGGGGCAGCGGCGGAACGGAATGACAATTTCTGCCGTCTAAATAAATAGGCAAATCATCCCGCGGGCGCGCGGGAAGGAAAAAGGAGAACACGACATGAAAAAAGCGGCTTTTGTACTGGCGCTGGTGATGCTGCTGGGCTGTGTGTCCGGCTGCGGCGCAGTGGAGGGCGAGGCCTCCGTGCAGTCGGTGTCCATGATCTGCGGGCTGGGGTCCGTAGGTCTGGCGGACCGGTTCGCGGGCATCGTCAGTCCCCTGGGCGAGACAACCATCAAGAAAAACGACGCCATGACCATCGACACCATCAAGGTGAAGGTGGGCGACAGCGTGAAAAAGGGCGACGTGCTGCTGACCTATGACCTCAGCCAGATCCGCACCGACCTGGAGATGGCCCAGCTGGAGCTGGAGCAGCTGAACGCCACGCTGGAGGACCAGCAGGCGGAGCTGGAAAAGATACAGAAGCTGATGGACAGCACCTATGACGACGCCACCAAGCGGCAGTACGCCCTGGATCTGCGGGAGCAGAACGTAAAGGTGCTGGAGACGAAGGCCAACATCGCCACCAAGAAAAAGGACATTGAGAAGCTGAAGGCCAACACCGCCGACAGCACCGTCAAGTCCCCGGTGGACGGCGAGGTGCAGTCCCTGAACCCGGACGGCGGCACGGACAACTCCGGCAACGCCCTGCCGTTCATGACCATCGTGGAGACGGGCGGCTTCCGCATCAAGGGCTATGTGAATGAGAACAACGCCGGCGTGCTGACCGAGGGCACGGCGGTGGTCATCCGTTCCCGGGTCAGCGACCAGACGTGGAAGGGCAGCATCAGCTCCATCGACTGGAACAACGCCCAGCAGAGCCGCAGCGACTACGGCGACAGCGACACGGCCATGTCCAGCAAGTACCCCTTCTACGTGACGCTGGACGGCGGCGGCGAGGGCCTGCTGATGGGCCAGCACGTGTACATAGAGCCGGACTACGGTCAGGAGGACACCCAGGACGAAAGCCTGATCAACCTGCCCAGCTACTTCATCAACGACGCCGAGGGCAAGCCCTGGGTGTGGGCTCAGAACAGCAAGGGCAAGCTGGAAAAGCGGAGCATCACCCTGGGCGAGTACAACACGGAGACGGACACCTATCCCGTGACGGACGGCCTGACGGCGGAGGACTACATCGCCTTCCCGGACGAGAGCCTGAAGGCGGGCATGACGTGCATCACCTATGACGACGCCACCTTTGACCCCGGCGCCAGCGGCGGCGAGGTATACCCCGAGGGCGACGGTGAAAAAATCGACGAAAACGTGCCCATGGACGGCATGGACGGCGGCGATATGCCCGCTGGGAACGACCCCGTCACGGACGACGGCAGCACCGTGACCGCGCTGCCCGGCGGCGCGGACGCTTCCGCGCCGGCGATCATTCCGCCGATGGAGGGCTGAATATGATTTTGGAAATGCGCGATATATGCAAGGACTACCCCATGGGAAAGTCCGTGGCACATATCCTGAAAAACGTGAACCTTGACGTGGAGGAGGGGGAATACCTGGCTATCATGGGTCCCTCCGGCAGCGGCAAGACCACGCTGATGAACCTGATCGGGTGTTTGGACGTGCCCACCAGCGGCAGCTATCTGCTGGGCGGGCGGGACGTGACCACCTGCAACAACAAGCAGCTGGCGGAGGTACGGAACAAGGAGCTGGGCTTCGTGTTCCAGAGTTTCAACCTGCTGCCGAAGCTGACGGCGGTGGAGAACGTGGCGCTGCCCCTGCTGTACGGTGGGGTGAAGAAGGCGGAACGGCTGGAACGGGCCCGGGCCGCGCTGGAGACGGTGGGGCTTTCCGACCGGGTGGATCACCGGCCGGACCAGCTGTCCGGCGGACAGTGCCAGCGGGTGGCCATCGCACGGGCCATCGTGGGCAAGCCGAAGCTGCTGCTGGCCGACGAGCCCACCGGCGCGCTGGACAGCGCAAGCGGCGCGGCGGTGATGGAGCTGTTTCAGCAGCTGCATGACGGCGGCTCCACCATCATCATGATCACCCACGACCATTCCATCGCCAACCACGCCGCCAAGGTCATGACCATACGGGACGGCGTACTGTCGGGAGGTGACGACTATGAGTGAGAAGCTGACGCTGCGGGAAAAGCTGCATATCGGCGAAAAGCGCCCCGACGGTGAGAAGCCGCGCATGAGCAAGAAGCTGAAAAAGGGCATTATCGCCGCCGCCTGCGTGGTGGGCGTGTGCGGCGCGGTGTGGGGCGGACTGACCATCGCCCGGAACGCCCAGCGGGGCGACGTGAACGTATACGCCGTCAACGACTTCGCCATGACCAACTACTGGGGGGACACCTCCAACACCAGCGGCATGGTGACCACGGACAAATTGCAGAAGATCTACATCTCCCAGAGCCAGACGGTGAAGAAGGTGTGGGTCAAGGAGGGCGACAGCGTCAAGAAGGGCACGGCGCTGGTGAGCTATGACTCCACCCTGACACAGGCCACCGTGGAGCGTGCCAAGATCGACTATGACCGGCAGACGGAGAACCTGGAGGTCATGAAAAACGAGTTGGAGCTGCTGAAGAAGGCGAAGAACAAGGAGACGCTGCAGGCGGAGTATGATAAGCTGGAAAAGGAGCTGAACAAGCTTATTGAGGACGCCACGAAAAGCCCGGACGACGACAAGGACGTGGTGGATCTGACGCGTATCACCATTACCAGCGGCATGAAGCTGGGCACCGGCATCGGCAACGACAAGGACAATGCCATCTATTACTACCGCACGACGGACAGCGACGGCGGCTTCGCGCTGTCGCAGGCTGACCTGATGGGCATTTTCAGCAGTCTGGGCAAGACGGACGGCACGCTGTATCTGGTGTTTGTCACCCGTGCGGGCAACAAGCTGGGCGGAGCTGTGATGGGCAACGAGGGCTATATCCTGACGGCGGTGACGGAGGATGTGCCCAGCGGCGGCGAGACCGGCGGCGAGACCGGCGGCGAGACCCAAGACCCGCAGCAGCCCTCTGCCGGCACCGGCGAGGGCGGCGAAGGCGGCGAGACCAGCGGCACAACGGCCAAAAAGCTGGTATCTGTGACCGTCAAGCCGTGGAACGGCTTCAAGCCGTTCACTGACGGCGCGCCGGACTACGGCGATAAGAAGGCCGAGATCGAGAAGCTGCAGCGCCAGATGGCACAGGTGCAGGAGCTGCTGGATGCCTCCATGACCCAGCTGGATCTGAACAAGGCCATTCTGGAGAAGGCTCAGGCGGTAAAGGAGCAGGAGGTCAACCTGAAGGTGGCGAAGCTGAAGCTGGACAAGAAGCTGGCGGAGCTGGGCGACGGCAACGTGTACGCGGAGTTCGACGGCACGGTGAAGGCCGTACGGGACCCGGACGAGGCCTATAACAACAGCGAGGCCGTGGTGGAGCTGTCCGGCGGCGGCGGATATTACGTCACCGGCACCCTCAGCGAGATGGATCTGGGCAGCGTGCAGGTGGGCGACAGCGTATCCATCAGCAGCTGGATGACCGGCGCGGCCTGCGAGGGCACCATCGTGTCCATCGACGACTATCCCACCAGCAACGGCAACAACTGGGGTGACGGCAACAGTAACGTGTCCTACTACCCCTTCAAGGTGTTTGTCACCGAGGACGCGAATTTGCAGCCCAATGACTATGTGGATATACAGTACCAGAAGGACACCAGCGCGGAAGAAAGCGGCAGTTCACTGTATCTGGAGAGTATGTTCATCCGGACCGACAACGGCAAGAGCTATGTGATGGCCCGGGGCGAGGACGGCAGACTGGAGCAGCGGTGGGTGCAGACCGGCCGGGATCTGTGGGGCAGCTACACCCAGATACGGGGCGGGCTGACCATCGACGACTATGTGGCGTTCCCCTATGGACGCGACGTGGTGGAGGGTGCCCACACCCAGGAGGCCACGGCCGACCAGCTGTACAACTACGGCATATAAAGGAGGCGGGATAACCATATGTTGGAAAATATAAATCTCGCCTTTCAGGGCGTGTGGAGCCACAAGCTGCGGTCGTTTCTGACCATGCTGGGCATTATTATCGGTATCGCAGCCATCATCACCATCGTGTCCACCATTCAGGGCACCAACGAGCAGATCAAGCAGAACCTGATCGGCGCGGGCAACAACGTGGTGCGGGTGACCATCGGCGCCACGGACAGCCAAAACTATTTCGACCTGAACTACTCGGCGCTGCCGGAGGGTATCGACCCAGTGACCCGGGAGATGCGGGATGAGATGGAGAAGCTGGGCAGCGTGTCGCTGGTGAGTATGTACTACTCCCGGGATTGGTGCGACAACGTGTATGTGGGCAATACGGCGTTCAGCGGTTCGCTGTACGGCGTGGACGACCACTATCTGACGGCCGTGGACTACGCGGTGAACTACGGACGCTCCTTCACGGCGGCGGACTATGAGAACCGGCGGAATGTGGCGCTGATCGACGCGAAGTCGGCAAAGTCGCTGTTCCAGGGCGAGAACCCCATCGGCGGCACCATCGAGATCAACGGGATGCCGTTCACCGTGGTGGGTGTGGTCTCCTCCCGGTCCAGCAGCGGACCGGTGATCAACAGCTTTAAGGATTATCAGATGTACGCCGGCAGCACAGCGGGGACCATTTTCATCCCGGACGTGTGCTGGTCGGTGCCGTACCGGTATGATGAACCCCAGTACGCGGCGGTGCGGGCCACCAGCACCAACGACATGACCGCCGCCGGCGACAATGTGGCCAAGTACCTGAACAAGAACGCCATCCGGACCACGAAGTACAAGTACGAGTCCAAGGACCTTCTGCAGCAGGCCAGCGATCTGCAGAGCCTGTCGGAGAGCACCAACAAGCAGTTGATCTGGATCGCGGCTATCTCGCTGGTAGTGGGCGGCATCGGCGTGATGAACATCATGCTGGTGTCCGTGACGGAGCGCACCCGCGAGATCGGATTGAAGATCGCCATCGGCGCGCAGCAGAGCCGCATCCTCTGGCAGTTCCTGACGGAGGCGGCGGTGCTGACCAGCATGGGCGGCATACTGGGCGTGGCCACGGGCATCGGCCTGGCGGAGATGATGTCCCACATCATGGGAACACCGGTGGCCATCAGCGTACCGGCGTGCATCATCGCGGTGGCCTTCTCCATGGTCATCGGCGTGGTGTTCGGCCTGGTGCCGGCCATGAAGGCATCGAAGCTGAACCCCATCGAAGCCCTGCGGAGAGAATGATACGCAGAAAGAAAAGACCGGCTTTCGCCGGTCTTTTTCTCTGTCTGCTCCCGGCGAAGACACAGCGAAAGCAGAAAACAGCCCCCGGCAGGGGGCTGTTTCTTTATTTACTGCGGCAGCTCGCCGGGGGCGACCAGGATGATCTTGTCGGCCCGGTCATAGTCGCTGTACGCCTCCTTGGTGCTGCGGAGGAGCGTACCGTCGCCGGCGTAGACGTTGCGGTAGGTCTGGACGGCGTAGCCGTTGTGGCCGTACTGCTCCACCTCGGTGGTGCCGGGAGCCACGGACTCGGACTCCTGATAGACCGTCTTGCGCTCGGAGTAGGAGAGGAACTGGTTGGTCATCTCCACATAGTGGTCGTCGGTCTTGGTGCCCAGCAGGGTGATGGTCAGCTGGTTGGTCTCGTCGTTGTAGCTGGTGGTGATCTTGATGGGGTAGTTGGTGCTGTTGCGGAAGGCAAAGTCCGGGCCGCCCCAGCTGACCGTGGCGTCACAGCCCGTGACGGGCATATAGCCGGGGTCGAACATATGGGCGTAGCGCAGGACGATCTGCAGATCCGCCATGAGGGCGGAATAGTACAGCGTGGAGGATACCTGGCAGATACCGCCGCCGATGGAGGTAACGGTCTTGCCGCCGGAGTAGGCGGCGGCGGGCTGGAAGCCCCGGGCCTCGGTGCGCTGGCCCACAGTGGCGTTGTACCAGAACTCCTCGCCGGGGTTATAGATGCGGCCGTTGATGGCGGCAGAGGCCAGCTTGATGTTCTGGCGGCGGCCCCAGGGGCCGGCGCAGGTGGTGGTGCAGGTGCCGATCACGTCCCGGAACATGGCCTGCTCCAGCTCCTCGGTGGCGGCGGGAGGGAACTGCACCTGGGCGTCAGCCAGGAATTCCTCGCCCGGCTGGGCGGCGTCCAGCTGCTTTTGCACCGTCTCCACATCGAACTGTACGCCCACGCGGGACTGGGTGGGCTTGCCGGTGGATTTGTCGCAGATGGCGGCGGCCATGGTGCCGGCGATCTCGTCGTGGAGCGCCTGCACGTCCATGGGCGCGGCGGTGTGGGCCGCGAACACACATTCCACGGACCGGGCTGCCGCGGACAGGTCGCGGCTCTCGAAGCGCTGCGCCAACTCGGCGCGCAGCGCCGCCGCGTCCAGCTTCTCGCCGTCCTGCGGCTTGGTGATGTACAGGCCCTCACCCTCCGCCAGCCGGTAGCCGCCGTCCGTTACGGTGCAGCCCACGGTGTCGGACAGCTGTTCACAGGCGGCGGTAAGCTTCGCCTCGTCCACGTCCAGCTGGGGCGTGACATCCACGGCCCTGAACCAGCTCTCGATAAAGCGCCAGCCGCCGCGGAGGAACGCGGTCACATCGCTGCCCCAGCCCCGGTCCTGCACGTCGCAGCCGGCAGCCTTGGAGACATAGACGGGCAGAACGGTGACGCCCAGGTCGGAAAGGGTGGTGCTGCCGATCTCCTGCCCGCCACGGGTCAGGCGGATGGTCATGCCGTCCAGCAGGGCACTCCCCTGCTCCGTCCAGCGCTGCTCGGCCTCCTGCGCCGACAGGCCGGACACATCCATGCCCAGCACGGACGTGCCGGGAAACGCCGTGTGGGAATACAGCGCGTTGGCGGCCACACAGCAGCCCGCGTAGGCCAGCACCAGCACCGCCGCGGCGATGCCGATGATCAGTCCGGCTCTTTTGCCGGGGGTCTTGGGAGGCTTTTCTTCCGGGGCCGCGCGCTTGCCGGCCGTCTCCGGCGCGGGATCGGCGGTAACAGAGGACATATTCAACTCGTCGCTCATGGTGTCCCCTCCTTTGTATCATCAGGTTTGGGCAATACCGGCAAAATGCCGTGCCATTACTGCATTGTATCACGGTTTGTCAAGGAATGGGTTACAAAAGCGTTACGACACATCTTTCTGCGGCTTTGCGCGGGGAATGGTGACGGTGAGGCAGATGGCGTCCTCCGTATCCCGGCGGGAGACCTTGGCGCCGACGCCGGCGGTCTGCATGAGCCGGACGCCCCGGTCCACGCTGTTGAGAAACAGCCGGACGTCCTTGATGATATACGCGCTGCGGCGGCGTGGCTGCGTTGTCTGGTTTTGCGCGACCAGACGGTCTATGTAGGCCTCGGCATCGGCGACGTTCAGCTGGTTTTTGCCGATGTGTTCGACGGCGGCAAGGCGCTGCTCCGGGTCCTCCAGACGCAGGAGGGCACGGGCGTGGCGCTCGGTCAGGCCGTAGTGGTGCAGAGCCTCCGCCACCGGCTCTTCCAACCGCAGCAGACGCAGCTTGTTGGCCACGGCGGACTGGCTGCGGCCCAGCTTTTCCGCCGCCTGCTGCTGGCTGAGGCCGTAGCGGCGGAGCAGGCGGGCGATGGCGGCCGCCTCCTCCATGTAGTCCAGGTCGCGGCGCTGGAGGTTCTCGATCAGGGCCAGCAGGGCGGCGTCCTCCTCATCCACCCGGGCCAGCAGACAGGGCACCTGCCGCAGCCCGGCGATCCGCGCCGCCCGCCAGCGGCGCTCGCCGGCCACCAGCTCGTAGACTGCGCCCTGCTGCCGGACGGTAATGGGCTGCAGAATGCCGTAGGCGGCGATGCTGGCCGCCAGCTCCTGCAAACTCTCCGAGTCGAACCGGCGGCGGGGCTGCTGGGGGTTGGGACGGATATCGTTGATGGGTATGTATCGCACACGGGCAGAGAGGAAATCGGTCTTCTGGTCTTTTTTCATGGCGGTCGCCTCCTTTTTTCGCCTATTGTACGGCGGGAGGCCTGTCGAAAGCGGGCGAAGACCGTCGGGAAATAAAAAAATGCACCCGCCCCTGTCGGGACGGGTGCGGCGGTCACTGCTTTGTGCGGATATCCTCGCCGAAGAAGGGCAGGATCTGGTAGGCACCCTCGATACGGGAGAGGATGGGCGCGCCATAGCGGCGGCCCAGCTCGTCCGGGGCCAGGTTGGTGCTGATGATGGTGGACCTGCCGGAGAGCATACGGCCGTTGACGATCTGATAGAGGGCGCTCTGGACAAAGGCGGTGGTCATCTCGGTGCCCAGGTCATCCAGGATCAGCAGGTCGCAGCTCTCGCAGCGGCGGACGTCGGCATCGCTGACCTCGTCGGGGCGGAATTTGGCGTCCTCATAGCGGGAGAAAACGCTGATCGCGGTGTCGTAGACCACGGAGAAGCCGGCGTCGCTGACCTCCCGGGCGATGCAGGCGGAGAGGAACGTCTTGCCCAGACCGGTCCCGCCGGAGAGCAGCAGGCTGCCGCTGCCCCGGGAGAACTGGCGGGCAAAGTCCCGGCAGACGTCGAAGTTGCGCTCCATGTTGGCCCGGGGCGAAACGCCGTAGCTGTCCCACACGGCGCTGTCGTACAGGTCGAAGCGGAAGGTGTCGAACCGGGCCTCGCCCAGCGGCAGGAGCCGGGAGAGCTCCGCCAGCTGTTCGCGGGCATAGTACTGCTTCAGGCAGGCGCAGACGCCGGACCGGGTGTAGCCGGTGTCGCCGCAGAGGGAGCAGGCGGGCTTGTCCTCCAGATAGTCGGCGGGATAGCCCATGTCCTCCAGCAGGGCGGCGCGCTCGCGCTGCAGGGAGAGGTTCTCGTCCCGCAGGACCCGCAGGGCGGGCAGCGGGTCCTCGCCCTTTTTGGCGGCGGCGGCCACGATGCGGCTCATGGTGGTGCGGAGGGTGCGGTCGATGTCCCGCAGGCGGGGCTGGCGGGCAAAGACCTCCCGGCGGCGCTGGTCCAGCTCGGCCTCCCGGCGCTGGCGGGCCTGGTCAAAGCGGGCAATGGCCCGCTGCATGATGATACCGTCGTATGACATACTCTCACCTCTTGATATAGCGGCGCATCCAGGCGTCCTTGTCCCCGGCGGGGGCGGCGGACTTACCGGCGGCAGCGGGCCGCTTGCCGGCCGCCTCGCCCTGCTCCACCTGGTGGGGCGTGTGCCAGCCGGCGTCGTGCCAGCGGCGCAGGATGCCGTTAAGATAGCGCCAGTTCAGGTCCTTCTTGTAGAACACCGTGCGCTCATAGGCCAGAGCCACCGTCTCCGGCGGGAAGCCCATGTCCATCCACTGGTCGATGTAGCGGCGTTCGGCCTCCACCGGCGGCCTGTTAAGAATTCGCAAATTCGACAAATAGGAAGTGTACTTCCTGTTGCGCTCTGCCCATTTTTTCAGGTATACCGCAGCAGAATTCTGGTCAAATATGCCAAGCTGTGCCCAGCGATAGCCCTCTTTTTCGACTTGGCGCATGGTTGGTCGTCTGCCCTCGCCCCACTGGCTGCGAGCCCGTTCGACACAGTGGCACACCAGGAGATAGATCACGTCGGCGGGCATACCCAGGTCATCGTAAAGACCGGCCAATATCTGCAAGTCGGCGGTGCGGAGCTTCTTGCCCAGCTGCTGCTCCGTCTGTGGCACCAGCAGGCGGAAGCCCTCGTTGTCCGTCAGCAGTCCGGCGATGTCCTGGGCGGTGTAGACCGGGCGTTCGTCCGCCGGATCGGGCGGTGCCTGGCGGGCCGGTCGAGGCAGCAGGTCCAGGTCCTGAAGGACCTTCTCCGCCGCGTCGATCCGCAGGCGGCTGATGGGCAGGACCTTTTCCAGCTCCTCCGGCGTGACGCCCCGGCCGAAGCGACGCAGGGCCAGATACAGCAGGGCGGCGTCGCCCTGCCCGCTTTGCAGCAGCTTGTCGGCCGCATCGGCGGGCAGCGTCAGCTGCTCCTGCCTGTTCCGAAGTATATAGCCGTCCATGGCGATGACCTCCCCTCTCATTCGTGCTCTCCATTCTACACGAAAAAGGGGTCGGCGTAAAGCGGGGCGGGACAACTTTTTACAAATTTCCGCTTTTCGCCAAAATAGACTTTTCTCCGGCGGGTTTTGTGGTATAATGCTATTCGTATAAGTATATATACCCAACGAAATGAATTAAGGAGGGTTTTGGCATGGCGAACCGGGTAACGATGTCTATCTGCGGCACGGAGTATATCCTCGTAGCGGAGGAGGATGCCGCCTACATGGAGAAGATCGGCAACATGGTGGATGCGGAGATGCAGAAGCTGATGGACAGCGCCCACATGAGCCGTGACGCGGCGGCGGTGCTGGCGGCGGTCAATCTGGCGGACCAGCTCACCAAGGCGCAGGAGGGCGCGGAAAATCTGCGCCGGCAGGTGAAGACATATCTGGACGAGGCCAGCCGCGCCAAGAACGAGGCCGCCGAGCTGCGCCGGAAGCTGCAGAACGCCCAGAACCAGAACAACCGCCGGTGATGATGGAGCTTTTGGCCCCCGCGGGGGGATATGAGGCGCTGACCGCAGCGGTGCAGAACGGCGCGGACGCGGTGTATATGGGCTTCGGCGCGTTCAACGCGCGGCGGAGCGCGAAAAACTTTACCGACGAGGAATTCGCGTCGGCGGTGCGGTATTGCCATCTGCGGGGCGTGCGGGTCTTTTTGACCCTGAACACCCTGCTGACCGACCGGGAGCTGCCCGGGGCGGCCGCGGCGCTGCAGAAGGCCAGCGCCATGGGCGTGGACGCGGTGCTGGTGCAGGACTGGGGCCTGCTGACCCTGGCAAAGGAGATCGTGCCGGACCTGCCTCTTCACGCCAGCACGCAGATGAGCCTGTTCACGCTGGGCGGGGCCAATACGGCCGCGGCGCTGGGCATGGAGCGCGTGGTGCTGGCCCGGGAGCTGGACCGGGACGAGGTACGGGAGATCTGCGCCGGCTGCGGCGCGGAGATCGAGGTGTTCGGCCACGGGGCGCTGTGTATGTGCTACTCCGGCCAGTGCGAGATGAGCGCC
>ERZ831979.1607-NODE-1607-length-18703-cov-20.433344_pt1 | contig 18703 bp, 15 predicted proteins | sample MGYA00519952_ERZ831979 | MGnify/ENA primary metagenome ERZ831979 (study PRJEB31850, sample SAMEA3708723) | human gut metagenome | biome: human gut; feature: human-associated habitat; material: faeces | place: China | collected 2014 ...
CGTTCAGCAAGATGACCAGCGACCGCATCCGCCCCATGATGGAGCTGTTCCGCCGTCTGCAGCTGCAGGTGCTGCTCATCTCCACGGTAGAAAAGAGCACCGCCATCCAGCCCTACTGCGACATCACCTATTCCATCGTGCGCCATGGCAACGCCAACGCCATTGCACCCTTTGTCCGCCTGTCGGCGGAATGAGGTGTGCGCAGAGCATCCGAAACAAAAAAGAAGCACGCCGCAGCGTGCTTCTTTTTTATTTGCTTATCGCAGCGGCAGAACGTCCTCGTCCTCGTTGATCTCCTCCAGGGTGCCGTCCGCAAAGTACCAGGCTTTGCCGTACAATGCTTCGTGCCCGTCGGAGCACATCAGGTAGGAGCCGTCCGGCAGGGCGAGGAAATGCCGTTTTCTGCTGTCGGCCAGGGCAATGTCCTCCATCCGCTGTCCGTCCAGGATGTGCTCCCGGATGAACTGGTAGTGGGGCAGGATGCGCGTCTCGGTCAGGCCGAGGCCGTTCAGCCAGCGGCAGTAGCCGGGGTCGGCGGCTTCGCCCGGCTCCTCCGGGGCGGCATACACCAGCCGGGCGGCGTTCATGCTGCCGGCGCTCACGCCCAGCACGATGCCGTGGTAATTGTGGAACAGCCCCGGCAGGCCCAGCTGGGCAAAAAAGTGGTTCTGGGTGGGCACATGGCCGCCGCACAGCATTACAAAGCCGCTGCGGGGCAGCAGGGTGCCGATCTCTTCCTGATTGCGGGCATCGCAGGGCACAAGTTCGGTCAGGGGCAGGTGGGCGTCCGCAAAGCTCTGCAGGAATACCCGGCACATCTCGTCGTTCTGGGCGTAAGCGTGGGGGTCTGCCGCGATGGCAAGGCCCCGCACCGGGTGGTCCGGCCACACGGCCCGCAGGTTTTCCAGAAAATGATTGCGTCTGTCCAGTACCGGAATGGCCGGGCCGGGCTCAAAGGGGCAGCCGCTGGGGCTGCTGGTCAGAAATAACGTCATAGTTCTTCCTCACAAAACGGTGAATAAAAGCTATGCCCATTCTAGCACGATTCTCGCCCCGGCGGCAGAGCCAGAATCACCAAAAAAATCCCCTGCTTTTCGCCGTTTCGCAAAAAGCAGGGGAGAAGGTTACGCCTTGCGGTAATGGAATACCTTGTCTTTGGTGACGAACATGGCCGCGCTCACGGCCAGGGCAGCCAGTTCGGCGGCGGTCACGGCCAGCCAGATGCCGTCGATGCCCAGAATGGCGGGCAGGATGAGCACCGCCGCGATCTGGAACACCAGCGTGCGCAGGAAGGAGATCAGCGCACTGGTCACGCCGTCGCCCAGCGCGGTGAAGAAGGAGGAGGCATACACGTTGAAGCCCATGATGACAAAGCTCAGGGCGTACAGCCGGAAGGCCCGGCTGGTCAGGGCCAGCAGCTCCGGGTCGTAGCCCACGAAGAACCGTGCCACATAGGGGATGATGACCATGGATGCGGCGGTCAGGGTGACGGCCACCACCGCAATGAGCCGCAGGCTCTTTTCATACAGGTTGTGCACCTCGGCACGGTTGCCTGCACCGTAGTGGAAGCTGACGATGGGCGCACTGCCGAAGGCGTAGCCCACATACACGGCAATGAACAGGAAGCAGGCGTACATGATGACGCCGTAGGCGGCCACGCCGTTTTCCCCGGCAAGGCGCAGCAGCTGGTAGTTGTACAGGATGTTCACCAGCGACATGGACAGGTTGGTCATCAGCTCGGAGGAGCCATTGATGCAGGCGTCCAGCAGTACCTTGCTGTACAGCTGCGTTTTGCGCAGGTGCAGGCGGCTGGTATTCTTGTGGTCGAGGAAGTAGAAGATCGGCAGCAGGCCGCCCACGATCTGGCTGAGGAAGGTGGCAATGGCGGCACCCTCTACGCCCCAGCCCCAGACGCCCACCATCAGCATATCCAGCACCATGTTGGTGCAGCCGGCAGCCACCGTGAAGTAAAAGCCGAGGTGCGGCTTTTCGGCGGTGACAAAGAAGCTCTGGAACATGTTCTGCAGCGCAAAGGTGGGCAGCGACAGCATCAGGATGCGGCCGTAGCGCACGGCGTAGTCCAGCAGCTCGCCCTTGGCACCCAGCAGGATGGCAATGGGCCGCAGCAGCACAAGCCCCAGCACGGCCAGCACCGAGACGGAGATGGCAGCGGCCAGCAGGAACATGGTAAAGTAGCGGTCGGCCTTTTTCTGGTCGCCCTCGCCCAGCGTGATGCCCACGATGGCGCTGCCGCCGGTGCCCAGCATGAAGCCGATGGTGGCCAGCAGCTGGGGCAGCGGCATGATCAGGTTGACCGCCGCAAAGGCTGTTTTGCCCACAAAGTTGGACACGCACAGGCCATCTACGATGCCGTAGATGGAGGTGAACAGCATGGTGCCCACGGCGGGCAGCACGAACCGCAGCAGGCGCGGGTAGGTGAAGTGATCCGACAGTTGGATTTTTTGCTTGGACACGAAAAACTCCTTTCGACAGGAAACAAAACGGGCCGGATAAGCTCCGTGAGTGCACGCCCGGCCTTCCTCTTCTTCCTCACTACGGCAAGGAAGCCTCCGGCGGGGCGCTGTCTGCACGGCATCTTATCCGGCCCGTCCAAATTACGTTGGAAACGGTCCTCCGATGACCGAAAAAGAGTATAGCAGAATCCATTTATTTGTCAAGAGCAAAAAATACGCCCAAAAGCGAAAATTCATAAAATATCTCTTTTCCATTTTTATCAGACCTGTTAGAATGATAAACGGTTTTGATTTTTCCGGAAAGGAGTTTTCCTGTTTTGCTGAAACGATTCTATACCGCCATCGTGCACCGGCGCAGAGCGGTGCTGGCCGCGTTCGTGCTGGCCGCCGTGCTGAGCGTGTTTGCTTCCCGGGCGGTGCAGGTGGACTACGACATCAACGACTATCTGCCGCCGGACTCACCCTCCACCATTGCACTGGAGCAGATGAACAGCGCCTTTACCGGCGGCATCCCCAACATGCGGGTCATGGTGCGGGACGTCACGGTGCCCGAGGCGCTGGACTACAAAGAAAAACTTGCCGCCATCGACGGCGTGGAGGCCGTGACCTGGCTGGACGACAGCCTGGACGTGACCGTGCCGCTGCAGATGCAGGACACCGCCACGGTGGAGACCTATTATAAGGACAACTGCGCGCTGTTCACCGTGACGGTGGAGGATGCGAAGCGTCTGGAGGCCGTGGCGGCCATTCAGGACCTGATCGGCGAGGATAACGCGCTGGCAGGTGCAGCGGTGTCCACCGCTGTGGCTACCAACTCCACCGTCACCGAGGTGGCCAAGATCGCGGCCATTGCGGTGGTGTATGTGCTGTTCATCCTGATCCTGACCACCGACTCCTGGGTGGAGCCGCTGCTGGTGCTGGCGGGTCTGGGGGCGGCCATCCTCATCAACAACGGCACCAACCTGATGTTCGGCACCATTTCCTTTGTGACCAACGCCGCCGGCAGCATCCTGCAGCTGGCCGTGTCACTGGATTACTCGGTGTTCCTCATCCACCGCTTTGCCGAGTGCCGGGCCGCGCGCCCGGACGCCAGCGCGGAGGACTGCATGGTGGAGGCCCTGTGCAAATCCACCGGGTCCATCCTGTCCAGCGGCCTGACCACGGTCATCGGCTTTCTGGCGCTGGTGCTCATGCAGTTCCAGATCGGCCCGGACCTGGGCCTTGCGCTGGCCAAGGGCGTGGTGCTGAGCCTTGTCACCGTGTTCACCTTCATGCCGGCGCTGACGCTGGTGTGTTACCCGTGGATGGATAAGACCCACCACAAGCCTCTGCTGCCCAGCTTTGACAAGTTCGGGCGGTTTGTGTCCCGCATCATGCTGCCGGCGGCGCTGGCGCTGGCCGTCATCATGGTGCCCAGCTATCTGGCCTCCAACAACAACGAATACTACTACGGTGCCGCCCATATGTTCGGCACCAACACCCGTCTGGGTGCCGATACCGCCGCCATCGAAGAGACGTTCGGCAAGAGCGATACCTGGGTGGTGCTGGTGCCGGATGGCGACACCGCCACCCAGGCCGAGCTTTCGGATGCGCTGCACGCCATCCCGGAGGTGACGGGCATCCTGTCCTATGTGGACAACGCGGGCGCATCCATCCCGCCGGAGTTCGTGCCCTCGGACACCCTGAAACTGCTGGTGTCCGGCGGCTACACCCGCATGGTGCTCACCGTGAACGCCGACACCGAGGGCGACGCGGCCTTTGCACTGGTGGAAAAAGTGCGTGCCACGGTGCAGCAATATTATCCGGATGCGTATTGCCTGGCCGGGCAGGGCGTGAGCACCTACGACCTGATGGACACCATCACCGCCGACATGGTCAAGGTGAATCTGCTGGCCATCGGCGCCGTGTTCCTGATCCTGCTGCTCATGAAGCGTCAGCTGCTGCTGCCGGTCATTCTGGTGCTGAGCATCGAGACGGCCATCTGGATCAATCTGGCCATCCCGTATTTCCGGGGCCGCCATGTATTCTACATTGCCTACCTCATCATCAGCACCATCCAGCTGGGTGCCACCGTGGACTACGCCATCCTGTTCTCGGACCGGTATCAGGAGTTCCGCGAGACGCTGGACAAAAAGCAGGCCATTGCCGCTACCGTGTCCACCGTGACCACCTCGGTGATCACCACGGGCAGTGCGCTGGCGGTGGTGGGCTTCCTGATGGGGGCCATCTCCACCAACCAGCTGCTGGGCCAGCTGGGCAACTTCCTGGGTGTGGGCGGTCTGGTGTCGCTGGCCATCGTGCTGCTGGCTCTGCCGGGCTATCTGTATCTGGCCGACCCGCTCATCATCAAACCGAAAAAACAGCCGAAGGAGGCTTGACGAGATGAAACAGAAGATTGTGCGCCGGGCATCGGCGCTGGTGCTGGCAGGCTGTCTGCTGGCCGGGGCGGCCCTGCCGGCCCTTGCGGCCTCCGCCAAGGAAGAGGTCATCTATGCCAATCTGGATGCGTCCGGCACCGTGACCGGCGTGTACGCTGTGAACAGCTTTGCCGTGCAGGCGGGGGACACCGTCACCGACCACGGCAGCTACACCGCCGTGCGCAACATGACCACCACCGACCCGCTGGAGCACAGCGGCGACACTGTCACCGCTGCAGTTGCCGAGGACGGCAAGCTCTACTATGAGGGCACCATGGACACCGCCACCGCGCTGCCGTGGCTCGTGAAGCTGACCTACACGCTGGACGGGGCCGAGATCGCCCCGGAAGAGCTGGGCGGCAAAAGCGGTGCGCTGGCCATCCGCCTGCAGGTGAGCCGCAACCCGGATTGCACCGGAGATTTCTTTGACCAGTATGCCCTGCAGGTGACCATGACGCTGGACACCGACCGGGCACAGAACATCGTGGCTGATGGGGCCACCATGGCCAATGTGGGCAGCAACAAGCAGCTCTCCTACATCCTGCTGCCAGGTTCGGACAGCGACGTGACCGTGACCGCCGATGTGACCGACTTTGCCATGAACGCCATCTCGCTGAACGGCGTGAAGCTCCGGCTGAACCTCGGCCTGGACGGGGCCGACCTGACCGGCATGTTGGACCGGCTGCAGAGCGGTTCGGTACAGCTGGACGACGGTGCCAACGCGCTGGCAGACGGCATTGCCCAGGTGCAGGCGGGCCTTGACACCCTGAACGGCAAGTCTGGCGCGCTGACCGGCGGGTCCGCCAAGGTCAAGGCGGCCCTGACCCAGATGCAGACCGCCCTGAACGGCGTGTCGGCCTCCACCGACCAGCTCACCACCCTGCTGGACGCCTCCACCCAGATCCAGAATGGCATTGCCCAGCTGGACGCCGGTGCCGCCCAGCTGGATGAGCAGGTGAGTTACGACGCTTACAAGGCCATCCTGAAGGAAAACGGGCTGGACCTGGACCAGCTGAAGGACGGCAACGCGAAAGCTATGGAGCAGCTGGAACAGCTGGCTAGGGTGATGCCCCAGCTCAAGGACGTCATCCTGCTGCTGAAGGGCTCCAGCGCCAACATCGACGCGATGGAGACCTACCTGAACACGGTGCACGACGGTGTGGCCCAGCTGCACGCGGGCAGCAGCACCCTGAACAGCCAGTACGGGCAGTTCGATGCCGGGGTGCGTCAGCTGGCCAATGCCCTGACCGGGATGCTGGGCAACCTTTCGGTGTTGACCGACGGCGTGAACCAGCTGGCCAGCCAGTACGGCCAGCTGGACAGCGGCCTGAACGCCTACACCAACGGCGTGGCCCAGCTGAAAGCCGGAGTGCAGCAGCTGACCGACGGTGCCGCCCAGCTGACCGCCGGCACCGGAGAGCTGCGCAGCAATGTTTCCGGGATCGACATGGGCGACCAGCTGGACAGCCTGCTGGCCGGCCTGAACGGCAGCAGCGAGGTGGAGAGCTTTACCTCTGCCGAGAACACCGATGTTTCCGCCGTGCAGTTCGCCCTGCAGACGGTGGCCATCGAGGCCCCGGCCCCGGCGGCAGAGCCGGAGGCCGCCCCCGTGGCGCTGACTTTCTGGCAGAAACTGCTGAAGCTGTTCGGGCTGTATAAGGGCTGATGGTTTGAAATGCCCTCCGCTTCGCTCTGGGCATATTCAGCGGAAAAATTATTTTTAATTTGTGCTCCGGAAACGACTGCGGTCGTTTCCGGAGCACTTTTTCACGAGAAGGGCCGGAACGGGAAACGACATCTTTTTTAGAACACAGAGTGGGGCGGTTTTCCCGGAGTATCCAACCCTGCTGCTGATTCAGGGATTTGTTGCGGGATAATCCGGAACCAGCAGCAACCGTTTGCCCATACATCCATTTCTCCGCTACGACCCCATCCCGTGAAAACGCAAGACCGGACAGCCTGCGGGCTGTCCGGTCTTGCTCTTATTTAGAATCTTTCCTTATTTTACACCCAGAGCGAAGCGGAAGGCATTTTCCATGAGACTCAATCAAAATGATACTCCACCAGCTCGCAGTTGCGGATGCCGGCCAGGGCGTATTCCTCGTTGGTCATGTCGTGGAAGTAGGATTCCACTACCCGGGCGATGCCGTTGTGGGCCACCAACAGGTAGGTCTTGTCCGGCTGGTCCCGCAGCTCGTCCAGCAGGTTGTAGATGCGCTGGGCCAGCTGCAGCATGCTCTCGCCGCCGTCGTAGCGGTCGGCAAAGCAGGTCTTGGAAATGCGGAACTTCTCGCCGTTGCGGGGTGTGCCCTCGTAGCGGCCGAAGCACTGCTCCCGCAGGCGCGGCTCGCACCGGGCAGGGATGCCGGTGGCATCGACGATGGCTTTTGCCGTGTCGGCGGCGCGGGACAGGGGAGAATACAGGATCTCGTCGATGGCATAGCCGCCGGCCTTTACCTTCTGGCCCAGGGCCCGGGCCTGTGCCCGGCCCCGCTCGGTGAGGGGACTGTCGGTCATGCCGCAGATCTTGTTTTCCACGTTCCACACGGTCTCGCCGTGGCGGGTAAAATACAGCTTGTGCATGGCAGCTCCTTACTTGCAGTAGCCCGCCTCGATCTCCTGGATGCGGGCATAGAAAAAGTCGTTGGCGGGGGTGGGCATGCCGTACTTTTTGGCCCGGGCGCGCACTACACCGGCAAATTCCTCCACCTCGGTGGGACGCTTTGCCAGCACGTCCTGCCGCATGCTGGGCATGCCGTCCGGGTTGAAGGTGGGCATGGCAGTGCGCAAAAACTGCTCGTCGTTGTCGCGGGGCAGGGGCACGCCCTCCAGATTGGCCAGCTGGATGACTTCCTGCATAGCCTCGTGCATTTTTACCTGTGCCTCGGCCGACTGGCGCAGCCCGCCGTAGGTCAGGTCAAAGGCGGCGGCTGCCTGATTCAGACCGTCGTTCACCATCAGCTTGTTCCACTGCTTGTACAGAATGTCGCTGCAGGGTTCGTTGGCGATGCCGCAGGCGTCCAGATAGTCGGCCACGGCCTGCACACGGCCGGTCATAGCACCGTCCCGCTCGCCGAACTGGATCTTGCCTGCCTGGTTGAACACCAGTGTGCGGCCGCTGCGGGTGGCATCCATACCGATGGCCACGCTCCACAGGGTGCGGCCAGGGTAGGCGGTTTCGATGTGCTCCTCGCTGGTGATGCCGTTGAGCACGCTGAGGATGACGGTGTCCGGGCCCACAAAGTTCTTCATGTCGGCAATGGCCTGGTCCAGCACGGTGGCCTTCACCGCCACCAGCAGCAGGTCCACCGGCTTGCCCTGGGCCGGGGTGACGTAGGAAAACCGGCATTCCTCGCCGTTGCACACCACCGGCTGGGCGGCGTAGCGGGCAATGCGGGCTTCGTCGGCAATCACCTGCACGCCGGGCATTTTGCGCCCGAACAGGATGCCAAGGGCCCCTAGACCGATGAGGGCCGAAGTTCTGATCTGATTCATAACAGTTCCTCCGAGATCTTCTGCAGGGTGCCGTCCGGCAGCAGGTGCACCCGGCTGCCCTCGTCGATGCCCAGCCGGGTGAGTTCTTTGTCCGGGTAGGGCAGGGTGCAGCAGGCACCGTCGGTGCCCTCCAGCACCACATCGCACAGCACGGGCTGCCCGGCGGGCAGTTCCTCACAGCCGTACATCTGCTCTTCAATGCGCAGCACACGGTATTCCGGCATGGCACAGCGCTCCTTTGCATTTATGGTAAGTATAATCGTATTATAGCGCAACCGGCTGCCGCCGTGCAAGAGGTTCCTTTGCCAGGTCTTTTCCGCCCCGGCGGCTTGACAGTGCGGCAGGGAAATTGATACAATAAACAGTATCACACAAAACGGGGGAACAGCATGAATATTACGGAACTTCGTTATCTGGTGGCCATCATGAAGTGGGGCTCGGTGAGCGCGGCGGCAAAGCAGATGTACGCCGCCCAGCCCAACGTGAGCAAGGCGCTGAAGAACCTGGAAGAGGAATACGGCATCCGCATGTTTGAGCGCTCGTCCACCGGCATGATCCCCACCGAACAGGGGCGGCACTTCATCGAGCAGGCCCAGAGGGTGCTGCAGGAGGTGGACCGGCTGGACGCTGACGCCCGCCGCCGGCAGGGCGAGTGCGCAGAACTGCGGGTGGCCCTGCCCCATGCCACCTATGCGTCCTATGCGGCGGTGGATTTTCTGCAGCAGGCGGCGGGCAGCGAGCAGCTGCGGGTGCACATCCGGGAGGCCGGTTCCATGGAGGGGCTGGACTTTGTGCTGCGCCGGGGCTACCATCTGGCCCTGCTGCGCTACGCCGAGGAGGACGAGGATTACTACAGCCGCTACTGTGCCCGGCGCGGGCTGCACCGGGAGCAGATCATGGAGTTCGAGTACCGGCTGCTGGTGAACCGCGACAGCCCTCTGGCCCGGCACGAGGTGCACGACCTGGCCGAGCTGAACCGCTACACCGAGGTGCTGCACGATGACTTCCAGCTGCCGGGCGAGGAAGGCAGCAGCCTGCGCTGGCAGGTGAACGAGAACCGCCGGGTGCATGTGTACGAGCGGTGCAGCCAGTTTTCCATTCTGCAGAGCCTGCCCACGGCCTATATGTGGGCGTCGCCCATGCCGCAGCGGGCACTGGAACAGTACCATCTAGTGCTGAAAAAATGCCCGGCCCAGAACCAGCGTATGCGGGATGTGCTGGTGTACCCGGACAAGGGCGGGCTGCGGCCGGAGGAAGAAAAGTTCATCGAGCTGCTGCGCCGTCAGGCGGCCCTGACCGTAAAGTAAGGGGCAGACCGGTTAAGAACTGGTAAAAACCAGGACCGCAAAAACCGCCGGGATCGGCAAAGAAATTTGACCCCACAGCCGGAACGATGTGTCGTTCCGGCTGTTTTTGTGTGCAGATAAGCGCAAAAAAGAAACGGAGCTGCAACTAAAAAACTTTGCTGGTATATCAATTTGGATATACCGGTATGCCGGAACCGGAGTATCGCTTTTATGAAAAATATGTTAACATGAGCACAGAAAGTTGGCTGTTCTGCATGGAAAAGATGGGATGATTTTCCAGACAGAACAGCAAAACCGAAAAGGAGGTTTCTGGTATGATCAGTTTCTTACTCTGTCTTGCGATCCTGATCGTGGGCTACTTTGTCTACGGTAAGATCGTGGACAACACCTTTGGCCCGGACGACCGCGAAACGCCTGCTGTGCGCATCAACGACGGTGTTGACTATGTCGTGATGCCCCAGTGGAAGCTGTTCCTGGTCCAGCTGCTGAACATTGCAGGTCTGGGCCCCATCTTCGGTGCCATGCAGGGCGCTCTGTGGGGGCCGGTGGTCTTTTTGTGGATCACCTTCGGCACCATCTTTGCAGGCGGTGTGCATGACTACTTCTCCGGCATGATGAGCGAGCGCAACGACGGCGCTTCCATTGCCGAGATCACCGGCAAGTACTTAGGCCCCGTGATGCAGAACGTCATGCGTGTGTTCTCGGTGGTGCTGCTGATCATGGTGGGCACCGTGTTCGCCGTGGGCCCTGCCGGCCTGATCGTGGAGCTGTGCAGCCAGAGCGGCGCTTCCGGCGTGCTCACTTCGCTGCTGTTCTGGCTGATCATCATTCTGGTGTACTACTTCATTGCCACCTTCATCTCCATTGATGCGGTCATCGGCAAGATCTACCCCATCTTCGGCATCTGCCTGATCATCATGGCCATCGGCGTCATCGTTGGCATCTTCACCAACCCCGCCTACACCATCCCGGAGATCTGGGATCATTTCGGCAGCATGCATCCGTCGGGCACCCCGATCTGGAGCTTCATGTTCATCACCGTTGCCTGTGGTGCCATTTCCGGCTTCCACTCCACCCAGTCGCCCCTGATGGCGCGCTGCATGAAGAGCGAGAAGCAGGGCCATTTCGTGTTCTACGGCGCCATGGTGTGTGAGGGCGTCATCGCTCTGATCTGGGCCGCAGCAGGCTGCAGCCTGTACGAGGTGACCGGCGGCCTGAACACCGGTCTGGCCGAAGCACTGGCCATGGGCCAGTCCAAGGCCATCTACGACGTGTGCTCCAAGACCATGGGCGGTGTGGGCATCGCACTGGCCATGATCGGCGTGGTGGTGTGCCCCATCACCTCCGGCGATACCGCGTTCCGTTCTGCCCGTCTGACCCTGGCCGACTGGTTCAAGATCGACCAGGACAGCTACGCAAACCGCCTGAAGCTGTGCATCCCCGTGCTGGGTGTGGGCGCGTTCCTGGGCATCGGCAACGCACTGGGCTTCATCAACTACACGGTCATCTGGCGCTACTTCAGCTGGACCAACCAGACCCTGGCCATGATCGTGCTGTGGGCTGCCTCCATGTACCTCTTTAAAGAAAAGAAGAACTTCTGGATCACCGCTGTTCCCGCTACCTTCATGAGCGCCGTGTCCAGCACCTACTTCGTGCTGGCACCTGAGTGCCTGGGCGGCCTGCTGAACAGTAAGACCGCTGAGGGTGCCACCATTTACAATACCGCTGTGGCGTACCCCGTAGGCGTCCTCTTTGCCGTGGCCATGCTGGCTATCTTTATCCACGCGACCAAGAAGAGCGCGGCAAAAGCCTGAAAAACTTCGTAAGCCGTAAAAAGTTTCCGTTTTCTCCTGAAGCCCCTCCACCGGTCCCATCCCGGTGGAGGGGCTTTCTTGTGCAACAAAATTGCACGAATAGGAGATTTTTGGACAAAATTGAACGTTTTGCACAAAAACGACCCTGAAAATTTGGAAGAGGGTGGTTTTGCACGATTCCGGAAAAGATCTTTTGCCATCGGATAAGAAATTTTGCCGTTGATTCGTTTAAAAACGGCTGACAATATTCCAACGAAGTATGGATATATATACTTTTTGATATGGGAACCATACCAGAAAAATATTAACACATTTATGAAATAAGTGTTAACATGAAGCCAGAGATTGGTCAGAGCCCCGGTGAGGTCGCAAATACGAACACCGGCGGCTTGAAATCAAAAAGGAGGTTTCTGGTATGATTAGTTTCTTACTCTGTCTGGCGCTCTTGATCATCGGCTACTTTGTCTATGGCAAGATCGTTGACAACACGTTCGGCCCGGACGACCGTGAAACGCCTGCTGTGCGCATCAACGATGGTGTTGACTACGTTGTGATGCCCCAGTGGAAGCTGTTCCTGGTCCAGCTGCTGAACATTGCAGGTCTGGGCCCCATCTTCGGTGCCATGCAGGGCGCTCTGTGGGGGCCGGTGGTCTTTTTGTGGATCACCTTCGGCACCATCTTTGCAGGCGGTGTGCATGACTACTTCTCCGGCATGATGAGCGAGCGCAACGACGGCGCTTCCATTGCCGAGATCACCGGCAAGTACTTAGGCCCCGTGATGCAGAACGTCATGCGTGTGTTCTCGGTGGTGCTGCTGATCATGGTGGGCACCGTGTTCGCCGTGGGCCCTGCCGGCCTGATCGTGGAGCTGTGCAGCCAGAGCGGCGCTTCCGGCGTGCTCACTTCGCTGCTGTTCTGGCTGATCATCATTCTGGTGTACTACTTCATTGCCACCTTCATCTCCATTGATGCGGTCATCGGCAAGATCTACCCCATCTTCGGCATCTGCCTGATCATCATGGCCATCGGCGTCATCGTTGGCATCTTCACCAACCCCGCCTACACCATCCCGGAGATCTGGGATCATTTCGGCAGCATGCATCCGTCGGGCACCCCGATCTGGAGCTTCATGTTCATCACCGTTGCCTGCGGTGCTATCTCCGGTTTCCACTCCACCCAGTCGCCTCTGATGGCTCGCTGCATGAAGAGTGAGAAGCAGGGCCACTTCGTGTTCTACGGCGCCATGGTCTGCGAGGGCGTCATCGCTCTGATCTGGGCTGCAGCAGGCTGCGCTCTGTACACCATCACCGACGGTAAGATGACCGGTCTGGCCGAGGCTCTGAGCGCCGGTCAGTCTGCCGCCATCTACGACGTCTGCCTCAAGACCATGGGCAATGTGGGCGTGGCTCTGGCCATGATCGGCGTGGTCATCTGCCCCATCACCTCTGGTGATACTGCCTTCCGTTCCGCTCGTCTGACCCTGTCCGACTGGCTGAAGATCGATCAGGACAGCTACGTAAACCGCCTGAAGCTGTGCATCCCCGTGCTGGGCGTTGGTTCTTTCCTGGGCATCGGCAACGCACTGGGCTTCATCAACTACACCGTGATCTGGCGTTACTTCAGCTGGACCAACCAGACCCTGGCAATGATCGTGCTGTGGGCTGCTTCCATGTACCTGTTCAAGGAGAAGAAGAACTACTGGATCACCGCTGTTCCCGCTACCTTTATGAGCGCTGTGTCCTGCACCTACTTCGTGCTGGCTCCCGAGTGCCTGGGCAAGATGATCAACACCTATGCAGACGGCAAGCTGGTGGCTTACAATACCGCCGTTGCTTACCCCATCGGCATCGTCTTTGCCATTGCAATGCTGGCCATCTTCATCTATGCCACCAAGAAGCACACCGCTTCTCAGAAGGCATAAGGCTTTGATCGCACTGCTCAACTGAACCATCTGCGCCCGCCGCTGCCCGACCAAACAGCGGCGGGCGCTGTTGTTTTTTCAGCGCAGAAAGTTTGGGAAAACGCACAAACCTTTTTGGCAAATCTTAGCGGCCAAAGGGGTTGCATTTGCACCGGTAAGGTGCGAAAATAGAAGCAAATCTAAGCAAAGAAGGGAACGACCCATGATTTTCAGACCCGCACAACTGGGCATGGCAAAACTGGACCGACTGGAGCTGGAGCAGGACAAAAAGGCCTGCCGCAAGATCGGCCCCTGTGGTGTCGGCAAAAAGGCCCTGTACCTCAACAGCTTTTACATCGACCGCCGCTATTATCTGCCCTATGGCAGCATCTCCCGCGTGTTCAAGCGGGTGGCCATGAGTTCCGGCGGCTTTACCGGCAAGGGCATGTTTGCCTCCATGGCCTACCTTGTGGTGGAGTACGACGGCGGCAAGCAGAAGCAGTGCAATTTCAAGGATGAACGGGACGTGGACAAGCTGCTGGAGGTGCTGGCCAAAGAGCAGCCGCAGATCCCGCTGCTGAGTGAAGCCGGTGAGCAGGCCCTGCAGAAAAAGGAGGCCGAAAAGGCCGCCCGCAAGCTGCCGGAGCTGACCGACGAGGCAAAGCACAGCGTGACGGTGCTGCGCAAGGCCAAAGAATATCTGGAGGAAAAGCCGGAGCTGGCCGAAGAGCTGAGCGCCGCCGAGCGCCGCAAGCGCGCCCAGCTGCAGAGCAAGCCGGTGTATAAATATGTGGCGCTCATCATCAGTCTGTTCGGCGTGGTGTCTGCGGCCTATGGCATCCAGAGCATCATCAACCACACCGGAAACTACGGTATCTACTTTGCACTGTTCGGCTTTGCGGCCATCTTCCTCTTCTCCAGCTACAACATGATGCCTACGGCCCACAACAACCATAATGCTATCATGAAGCGTGCCGACAGGGCCGAAGCGGCCATGGCCGAGTACATCAAAGCCTATCCCGGCGGGAACTTCCCGGTGCCGGACATCTACGCTCACCCTGTGGTGCTCAAGCAGATGACCGATGCTCTTCAGGAGGGCCGGGCTGTCACCCTGCCCGAAGCCCTCGAGGCAGTGAAGAACCGCCTCAAAGAGGTCAACGCCGACGTTCAGGTGGAGCAGGAAGAGTACGACGAGATCGTCCAGATCAAGGCTATGTTCCTCAATCACGATTATCAGTAACGAAATAAAGAAATGCCATCGCCTCGCGGCGATGGCATTTTTGTGTCTTATCAGACTTCTGCGGGCTGGGGCTGAGTGAATATCTTCATGCTGTCCTTGTAGGCGTGGATGAAGTAGACGATCTCTGCGATGGCGGTCAGCGTCCAGGAGCAGGGGTAGAGCAGGTAGAGCGAGGGGATGGTATGGAAGTGGGCGAAGATGGTGTAGACCCAGATGACCCGGAACACGCAGGAGCCGAGAACGACGATGACGGTCGGCACTACTGTCTTGCCTAGGCCGCGGGAGGCCGCGATGGTGCAGTCCATGAAGGCCGAGATGCAGTAGGCAAAGCCCATGACGCCCACACGCTTCATGCCGGCGTCGATGACGGCGCCCTCGGTGGTGAAGAGGGCGAGGAACTGCCGCCCGAAGATGAACAGCGAACCGCCCAGCACGAGGCCGACGCCGAAGGAATAGGCGAGGGCGATGAAGTAGCTCTTCTTCACGCGGTCAGGCTTGCCCGCGCCGTAGTTCTGACTCATGAAGCTGGCGCAGGCCATATAGAACGCGGCCATTGCGTCGTATATCATATTGTCGGCGTTGGCGGCGGCGGAGTTGCCTTTGACCATGAGGGAGTCAAAGGAGTTGACACCGGCCTGAATGAAGAGGTTTGCAATGGCGAAGACGGCGTTTTGGAACCCGGCGGGCAGGCCCAGCGCGAGGATGCGCTGGGTGGTGGCAGGGTCGAGGGCGACCTTGTGAAAGTCCAGGGCGTAGCAGTCCTGCACGCGGGTCAGCGCCCGCAGAACGAGGAAGGCCGAGACGCACTGGGAAATGGCACTTGCCAGCGCCACGCCCACCACGTCCAGATGGCAGACGATGACGAAGAAAAGGTTGAGCAGGATGTTCAGCACGCCTGCGATGCACAGGTAGTACAGCGGCTTTTTCGTCTCGCCAATGGCGCTGAAGATGGCATTGCCGTAGTTATAAAGAGCCAGCGCCGGCATACCGAGGAAGTACACCCGCAGGTAGAGCACAGCGCCGGGGTAGAGGTCTTCTTTGGTGTTGAGCAGATGGAGCAGGGCCGGTGAGCCCAGCAGGCCGATGAGCAGGAGCAGTACGCCGGCGGCGATGCTGACCAGCAGAGCCGAGTGGACGGTCTTCTCCACATCGTCGGCATGGCGCGCACCGTAAAACCGGGCTACCAGCACGTTGATGCCGTTGCTCAGACCGATGAGGAAACCGGTGAACAGGGTGACGAAGATGCTGGTGGAGCCTACTGAGCCGAGGGCCGTGGAGCCTGCGAACCGGCCCACCACAGCTACGTCCGACATATTAAAGAGCACCTGCAGCAGATTGGACAGGGCCAGCGGCAGGCTGACCAGGAAGATCTGTTTGGCCAGAGGCCCTTCGGTCAGAGACTTTGCGGATGAACTCATAGTTTCTTTTTTCCTTTTCTTATCCCAAAACAGTACCCGCGCACACCGGGGCACAAGCTCTATTATAAAGGAGTTTTACTTTTTTGCAATATGATTTGAGGCTTCTTGGCTTCTGAAAACGAACTCTACCGGCTGGCAGAAAACGGCGTCTGCAATAAAGAAAGGCCCATACACATTGTGTATGGGCCTTTCTTGGTGCGACCGGGAGGATTCGAACCTCTGGCCTTCCGGGTCGGAGCCGAACGCTCTATCCAGCTGAGCTACGATCGCACGATTTGTACTGATGAATCAGTACAATATAGTATAGCACAGCCTCTTAAAAAATGCAAATAAAACTTCAGCGGCGATTCCTCAGCCAGATGCAGTACAGACCGTCCGTGATGAGCGTCTCACGGTAGAGGATGGGCGTGCGGCAGGCGTTCCGGATGGCCGTGGGCAGATTGCCGGTGGCGTAGAACTTCGTCTCAGGGCCAAGCTCGGCGCAGAAATGGTCAGCCAGCCCGTCCAGCATCCCGGCAGTGCCGAGGACAAAGCCGTTCTGTAAGCAGGCGGCGGTGTTCTTGCCCAGTACGGAGGCGGGCGCAGGCGCGGAGAGGTCGATTTGAGGCAGCTGGGCGGTGTTCTGCACCAATGCAGCCAACGAAAGCTGCGGCCCCGGCAGGATGACGCCGCCCACAAGTTCCTGCTTTCCGTTGACGGCCATCAGGGAGATAGCTGTGTCAGCAGAAATGACCACCAGAGGCCCAGAACCCTCAGCCAGTGCGGCCACCGCGCCGCAGAGCAGTTCGGCACCCAGCTGGGCGGGATTGTCCAGCCGAAGGCGGATGCCGCTCTTGAGTCCCGGCCCGACGGTCAGGATGCGCACCGGGCAGAGCATCTGTAAAGCGGCCAGTACCCGCCCCGTCAGCGCAGGCACCACACTGCCCAGAATGCCGCCCTCGATTTGTTCCGGCGAAGCGCCGTGGAGCGAAAGCAGATTCAGCAGCCGCAGGCCGTATTCATCGACGGTGGCGGCGGGGTCGGTGTGGAGCCGTCCGCAGAATTTCAGGTCGTCGTGCTCGTAGCCGCCAATGGTGATGTGGGTGTTGCCGAGATTGACGGTAAGTATCATGGTTGGTGCCTCCCTGCTTGCTAATAATGTATATATAATATATAACACCTTCGTCTCCCCTTGGCAAGGGGAGACGCTGCGGCCATGGCCGCAGCGGAGGGGTTGGGGCCTGCCGGAAGATGAATTTTGGAGAAAGAAGAAAAAACTTGAAAAAACTTGCAAAAAAGTGTTGACATCTGGCCCGGCGTATGGTATTATACTTGAGCGCCAAGCGCTGAGACAAAAGAATGACTTCTGAGTCCCAGCTGGAAGTGAAGCGAAAAGAACCAATAGACGTCCGAAAGTTCCGGTCAGCACCGAGAAACTGAGAACGTTCCAAGTTCGACGGAGAAATCTGAATCGCGAAAAACTTCGAAAAAAGAACTTGACAAAAAATCACTTCTGTGATAAAATAATCAAGTCGTCAGCCGCTTGGCTGAGGCGCTGCAGGACCTTGAAAATTGAACAATATCGAAAAACTTGTAACGGAACCTATTTTCGTGTTGGAAAAACACGTTAAACAATTCCAAACAAAGTAATTCACACAGGACGCAAGCGATTGCGTGCTGAGCGAAACAAGATTTAACACTTTTAAGTGATAAATATCATTTATAAAGAGTTTGATCCTGGCTCAGGACGAACGCTGGCGGCGCGCCTAACACATGCAAGTCGAACGAGCGAGAGAGAGCTTGCTTTCTCGAGCGAGTGGCGAACGGGTGAGTAACGCGTGAGGAACCTGCCTCAAAGAGGGGGACAACAGTTGGAAACGACTGCTAATACCGCATAAGCCCACGGCTCGGCATCGAGCAGAGGGAAAAGGAGCAATCCGCTTTGAGATGGCCTCGCGTCCGATTAGCTAGTTGGTGAGGTAACGGCCCACCAAGGCGACGATCGGTAGCCGGACTGAGAGGTTGAACGGCCACATTGGGACTGAGACACGGCCCAGACTCCTACGGGAGGCAGCAGTGGGGAATATTGCACAATGGGGGAAACCCTGATGCAGCGACGCCGCGTGGAGGAAGAAGGTCTTCGGATTGTAAACTCCTGTTGTTGAGGAAGATAATGACGGTACTCAACAAGGAAGTGACGGCTAACTACGTGCCAGCAGCCGCGGTAAAACGTAGGTCACAAGCGTTGTCCGGAATTACTGGGTGTAAAGGGAGCGCAGGCGGGAAGACAAGTTGGAAGTGAAATCCATGGGCTCAACCCATGAACTGCTTTCAAAACTGTTTTTCTTGAGTAGTGCAGAGGTAGGCGGAATTCCCGGTGTAGCGGTGGAATGCGTAGATATCGGGAGGAACACCAGTGGCGAAGGCGGCCTACTGGGCACCAACTGACGCTGAGGCTCGAAAGTGTGGGTAGCAAACAGGATTAGATACCCTGGTAGTCCACACCGTAAACGATGATTACTAGGTGTTGGAGGATTGACCCCTTCAGTGCCGCAGTTAACACAATAAGTAATCCACCTGGGGAGTACGACCGCAAGGTTGAAACTCAAAGGAATTGACGGGGGCCCGCACAAGCAGTGGAGTATGTGGTTTAATTCGA
>ERZ831979.1611-NODE-1611-length-18694-cov-2.525082_pt1 | contig 18694 bp, 7 predicted proteins | sample MGYA00519952_ERZ831979 | MGnify/ENA primary metagenome ERZ831979 (study PRJEB31850, sample SAMEA3708723) | human gut metagenome | biome: human gut; feature: human-associated habitat; material: faeces | place: China | collected 2014 ...
TAATGCATCTATGTTGGGTAACAACTCGCCGCTCATCGTAATCGACGGTGTGCCCATGCAAAACAGCGTGGCCGGACAAATGGACATGGACGGCGGCGGTGCTACAATGATGGTCGACGGTTCGAAAGAAAGTAGCGATGCCCTTTCCCAACTCAACCCCGACGACATCGAATCGATTACCGTGCTGAAAGGAGCAAACTCCGCAGCCCTTTACGGTAGTGCCGCCTCTAACGGTGTACTTATGATTACCACCAAAAAAGGTAAGGAAGGACAAATCCGTATCGATGTATCGAGCAGTACGACATTCGAGACTCCTCTGAAACTTCCCAAGTTACAAAACAGATATGGAGCACAAATGTCCGGGTCGGTCGAAAACGGATTCACCATGAACTCTAATAGCTGGGGACAACGCATGAACACTCTCGGTGACGAATATTACGACACCGCAAACTCCCCCTATCACCTCACCCGCAATGCTTACGACATCAGCGACTTCTACCGGGTAGGAACCAACTTCAACAACTCCATCGCATTGAGCGGAGGTACAAAAGTGGCACAAACCTATTTCTCTTATGGAAATACCACAGCCAACGGTATCGTCGAAACCAATAAATTCGAACGGCACAACATCTCGTTGCGGCAAAACTTCTCCTTCTTCAAGGACAAACTGAAAATCGATATTTCGGCGAATTACATCAATCAAAAAACAAAAAACCGTCCCACCGGTGGTACGTTCTTCAACCCCATCTATCAAGTATATACATCACCGCGTAACATCGATATGAATTGGTATCGCAAAAACTATTATGACACCAGTGCAACATGGCAGTCCAATCCATATAGCTACATCGCTTCCGAAATCGGAGCAGACGGGTTACCCATATCGGTGATACAATCGGGCAAGACATCTACCCTTTCCGATGCCAACTATGGCAAACAAGTTTGGTTCACCGATGCCATCAACCTCAATAACCCGTGGTGGTTGCTCAACCGTATGACCAGCGAAGAAGTGATTAACCGCACATTCGGTAGTATTGCTGCCAACTGGCAAATCATCGACGGCCTCAATTTGCAAGCTCGTATCAAATACGATTACAACGAACGCAACGACGAAAACCGACAATACGCCACCACATGGGGTAATGCCGAAATGATCGACCGGGGTCGTCTTATTCTCGACCATACCAAGTCGCAAGACTTCTACGGCGATTTCATGTTAAGCTACAACAAAACATTCAAAGATTTCACCATCGGGGTCAATGCCGGCGGTAGCATGATGAACTCTTCCTACGATCAATGGATGATTACTCCTATTGCCAAATCAGGAGCACCCTATACCGAGGACCTCTCGTGCAACCAATTCGTTCTTTCCGATATTTATCTCAACAGTAGCGAAAACTACGGAGGACTTACTACCAAAAACTGGGAACGAGCCATTTTCGCTACGGCACAAGTTACTTGGCAAGACAAAGTAACGGTCGAGGGTAGTTACCGAGACGACTGGTATCGCGCCTTCACACAGTTCAAAGATATGGATCCCCACTTTGCCTACTATTCGGCAGGTGCATCCGCTCAAATGAACAAGATACTTGTTTTGCCCGAACAAATCAACGAATTGAAACTACGGGCTTCGTACTCCGAGGTGGGTAACTCTATCCCTAATAACCTTTTCCTCGCATCGGCAAAACGTAATCCGGCGACAGGAGCCTACATCAGCAGTGCGATCATTAACTTCAAAAATCCCAAACCCGAAACCACACAATCGTTCGAAGCTGGTTTCGACATCAGTCTGCTCGATCGCTCCATCTCGTTGCAAGCCACCTACTACAACGCCATCATGAAAAACCAATTCATGAAATACGAAGGTGCTGCCGGCAAGGAAATATATATCAACGGTGGTAAGGTACGTAATCAAGGTATCGAGTTAACCGCATCCTATATCTTCGCTCCCAACAACAATTTCAGTTGGATTACCAACTTCAATTACGCCTACAACGACAACAAAATCCTCACGGTAGCCCGTAAGCAAAACGGACAAAAATATATCCACGAAATCGATATGGGTAACCTCAGCGGTCTGAAAATCAAATTCGAAGAAGGCGGTTCTTATGGCGACCTCTATGCCGTCGACTTTATGAGAGACGAAATAACCGGAGAAATCGTTGTCGACCCTCAAACCGGAGCTCCATTCAAACTCAATGGACAAGCCAACGAATACCTCGGCAACATGAATGCCAAGCACACCCTCGGTTGGTCCAACACCTTCAATTACAAAGACTTCTCCTTCTATTTCCTTATCGATGGAAAAATTGGCGGTAAAGTCATCTCCTTCACTGAGGCATACCTCGACTATTTCGGCACATCGCAACGTACGGCCGATGCACGGGATTATGCACTTAACAACAATCTCTATTGGACCTCCGAGGACGGTGTTGTCACCAAGCCCGGCATGTATATCCCGGGAACAAACCAAGTCGTTCCGGTCGACCAATATTATCAGACTATCGGCGGTGGATCACCCGTAGGACGCAACTACGTATATGATGCTACGAACTTCCGTCTTCGTGAGATTTCATTGGCATATACGTTCCGCAATCTCTTCGGACAAAGCAAGAACCTCACGGTATCGGCCAATGCCCGTAACTTGTTCTTCTTGTACATCGATGCACCCATCGACCCCGATACTTCGTTGAGTACGCAAAATGCTCTGGGTAACGTAGATATTTTCAGTATGCCTACTACCCGTTCTTTCGGTATTTCACTTAAAGCATCATTCTAACGAAACATAACATCATGAAAAAAACAGTATATTTATCAGCATTCGTTTTTGCCGCGGCAATCTCCTTAATCGGTTGCGGCGACCCTCTGCTCGACGATCTGAACTCCAACATCGAAGTCGGTTCGGGCGACCTCTCTATTGCCGAGAACTATGAACAGGCAGCCGGTATGTTCCTGACGGCACAGCAAAAAATGCACGATGTCGGAGCATCGAACGGTGCACACGTCTATCAAGTACAATTCAACATTCACATCGATAACTATGCCGGGTACATGGCCGGAACACAAAATTTTAGCGGGAACCTGCCCTCTACCTACCGGTATTTTGCGCAATACTGCGATGGTCCCAAAGCCAGTTTTTTCAATGTAGCACAAGCAGCCTTACCTGTAATGCGCTCGGCTGCCGACCTCAATCTGCGAGAAATCGGAGCCATGTGCAACATCATGTATTGTTTCTCTGCATTGGAACTTTCCGATGTGTACGGACCTTTCCCGTGGACCGATTATAAAAACGACGTGCAGGAACCTCCCGTTACTTACGAACCGATGGATCAAATTTACGACTCCCTGTTCGTCAATCTCAAAGATGCGGGGAAAATATTGAAAGAGTTTACCTCTACTTCCGAAGAACATCAAGATACCATTAATCAGATTCTGGCTCAATACGACAAAATCTGCGGCGATGTAAAAACATGGGAACAATTCTCCAATTCCATTCGTCTGCGCATGGCCATGCGTATGTCCAACGTCAATCCCGATAGAGCTAAAACCGAAGCGCAATCGGCTATCGACGACGGACTTATCGAAAAAAGCATCGAGTACAACACGATGGTTAATAACGGAACCAATCACCCGTTGGCATTTATCTCCATTCTTTGGAACGACACACGTATAAACGCTTCGCTCGAAAACATCATGAAACGACTCAAAGTACCTTTCATGGATAAAATTTTTGAAAAAAATAGCGATGCTATACGCAACGAAAACGGCGAAACGACGTGGCAAGCACAACAAGACATTGTGGGAGTCCGCACGGGAATCCAACTCACACCTCGGGACGATAATAACCAATACACCAAATTTTCAGGTGTCACAAGTGCTTTCGCAAATTTCCCGCTCGCCATTTTCAAACTCTCCGAGCGTTACTTTCTGCAAGCCGAGGCAGCCCTTCGATGGAATATCGGCGGATCGGTCAATACAAACTATCTGAGAGGTGTTGCTGCCATGTTCGACGATTACGACATCGCACAAACCGAACCCGACTTCCAAACCTATTGGAATCAAGAATCGGCAGATACTTCTATCGACTACGTGGATCCGCACAACTCACGCAACAACACCAAAGGTCTGGTTACCGTAGGAGTAAAAATCAACAACAGCGACGACAATAAAGTAAAGCTCGAAAAAATCATCACCCAAAAATGGCTCGCTCAGTTCCCTATGGGACTTGAAGCATGGAACGACTTGCGCCGTACCGGTTATCCTCGCATATTCCCCGTCAACGATATCGGAGACGGCTCGTTGGGAAAAGGTCGTATGATTCGCCGTATTCCGTGGAACATGACCGATGCGGCAGCCGCCCAAGATGTCAATACGTCGGGGATCCAAGCCCTCGGAGGAAGTAACCTGATGCGTACTACCCTTTGGTGGGACGTAGAAGACCCTGCCGGATTGGGCGACAATCGTCGTTGGGAAACCGAAGTTTCTAACTAAAAATTTAATCGGAGAGAGCGTATAGAAACGTACACTCTCTCCCCTAAAATAAAAAACAACTTTTTTGAGATCCTATTATTAACTTAAAAACAAAAAACATGAAAACACCGAAATTAGTATTATCGGTATTGGCTTGTTCGGTAGTTGTGGGAAACTATGCACAAAACATTCCTACCCACGCTCCCTATGTAGAACTCTTACCGACCAAAGAAATTTCTATCGCCGGAGGTGATAAAAAAACAGTCTATCTCGATTTTTATGACTATTTTGAATCTTGGGAACCGGGAGTCCCCCTTTCCGAAGACGAGAACTTCTACATCGCCCGTGTCCCCATGAAAAAACGTTTCGTGAACACGGCAACACAGGTAGATCCCACCATGACGCAAGACCGCAAATTCAGTATGTGGACGCCGATGGGTATATCCGACACTTACTGGCAATCGCTTCCGCGATATGTATTCGACGGCGATAATTTCAGTATGTGGTCCTACGTGGATTCGCAAGGCGGCTGGTCTCTCCCGTGGGTACGTGTACCGGGTGCATACAGCGACGTTACTCACCGTAACGGTGTAGCCAATAGCGGCGGTCTCATCTTCTTCGACTCTTGGGGAGGCGATAACACCAGCCCAACAGCTAATGTAAATATGCTGGTGAAAAAAGAAGGCGGAAAATTCAAATACGTAGAAAAATTCGTAAAATTCCTTCGCTATTATGGTCTCGATGGTGTCGGTATCAACCCCGAAGGTCCGGTTCCCCAAGCCTCTGCTTTGCAAGATTTCTTTTCTCAGTGTCGGGAGTATGCCGAATCGATCGGTTGGCAATTCCACGTATATTGGTATGGAGTAGGTTCTAACGGAGGATCTATGGATTTAGGTTCCTCTTTCGGTAGTAGCAAACAAGATTGGTTGTGGAAAAACAACAAACAAGTAGTCGACATGTATATGCTCAACTACGATTGGGGATATTCTGCAAGCAGTTCGGCTAGCTACGCCGAACAAATCGGAGCCAATCCCTACACCCTTTATGCCGGTTACGACATTCAAGGAAACTGGTTGGCAAGAGGTCCGTGGTCTACGTTGAAAAACACCAAAATGTCTATCGCATTTTGGGGAAACCACACCACCAATATGATTTACCAGAACTCTTCCGAATTCGGTTCGGGTGACGAAGCTGTACAAGCCTGTTACCTCGAAAAGCAAGAGCAAGTATTCTCCGGCGGTAACCGAAACCCGGCAAAACGCCCGGCTATTAAAGACGGAATTTCCAGTTCCAGCGAAGCGGCTATGAACAACTTTCACGGTATAGCAGAATACCTGCCCGCCCGAAGCGTACTGCAAGAGTTGCCTTTCGTAACCCGTTTCGGACTCGGTAACGGAAAAACCTTCCGTAACGAAGGAAAAGTAACCTTCGGGAACAAATGGTTCAACGTAGGTGTACAGGACTACCTGCCCACATGGCGCTGGTGGATTACAGACGACAGCAATAACGTACCCGAAGACGGTATCGAATGCGGATTCACTTACGAAGATGCTTGGTATGCCGGTTCGGCCCTACACATGAGCGGAGCTACGAAAGTATCCAACGTTCGTCTCTTCAAGACCAAATTCGACGTTTCTGAAACCGACGACGTATCGATGACTTTCAAATTAAATAGCGGCGAAGATACGCACATGAAACTCTTCTGGTCGTTCGTAGGGTCGGAATCTACATTGCACTCTTGCGACATTACCGGAGCCAAAGAAGGACAATGGACAACCTTCTCCAAGAAAGCCTCTGAAATCGGTATGAACGGAAATGTAGCCCTCATCGGTCTCAAATTCGAAAATACCCCGACAAACTACGATGTATTCATTGGCGAAATGGCTATTGTTCCAGCAAAGACTTTTGCACCGATCAAACCGGTCATCACTACCGAAGAAAGCAAAATCTTGAAAAAACGTACTTATAACTCGATCGATTTCAAATTTAGCTGGGATTGCGAATCCTCCAAAAACGATTCCGATCCCTCCATACCCGTTTATAACGAAGATGTAGATACTTGGTACTTCGAAGTTTACGTACAAGCAAAAGACGGAGAGCCCGTTCTTTGCGGAACGACTTCTTCTTGGGCACACTACGTAGTAGGCGCTCCGGTATCGGCCAACAATGAAATCTCGGATTACCGAATCGGTGTTTGTGCCGTAGCTCCCGACGGAAAAACGAAGAGCGAAACGACATGGACCAGTTATCTGACTACCGACCTCACACTCGTCGACGGTATCGAATGTAACAAAGCGGTAATCAAAGCCGGCGAGGAATTTACCCTCTCGTTGATCGACCCCAACCAAGAAGAACCTTTCTCTTGGGAAATCTTTAACGCAACCACCGGCGGTAATGCCGTATTCACCCAAGATGGCGGTCGTTCGATAACCACTTCACTGTCAGAGGAAGGTTATTACGATGTAAAACTCACCAAAGGAGATTTGAGTGTACTCTCTTATCGCGGCTATGTACAAATTTCTCCCGAAAGCACAGGTGCAATTCCTTCGATTACCGATTTCACAGCATCCGACACCAACGTAACCCTCGAAGACGGTACTGCCGAAGTAACACTCAGCTACACCGGCAAAAAGAACGAAGGTACGGTTTCTCGTGGTTTGCAGGTAGACGACCCCTATATGTTCCGTATTCCATCGGATTTCTTGCCGATGAATCAAAATCAATATTCAATCTGTCTTTGGATAAAACCCGAAAAATTCACGTTCGCTAAATTCGGTATGGGATTGATCGAGCAACGCAATATGGATATCCACTGGCCCGATAATAATTGGGGAGCCCTTTGGGTAGACGTATGGCCTGAGACATTCAACAACGGAGGACAACGCATTTTGGATAACAATATCATTTCTTATACTATGTGGGGAAATGAATCGCAATACTATTTCAACGGAAACAACAACAAACACGAAATTCCCAACTTGGCTTGTTGTACAGACGGTAACCGTACCGGAACCGAATCTTATAGTTTATCCGAAGGTCAATGGGCACACGTCCTCATTTCATTCGACGGCAGCAAACAAAGAATCTATTTCAATGGTAAGAAAGTAGGAGAAGGTAATGCTTCAAAATACAATTACAACGATAATAACGGTGGAACTGGAAACGTTAAAGCTGCAAACATCTACATCGGTGGTTCTCGCGTTTACTATGCCGGATTTTCCGGTGTCATCGACGATGTACAAGTTTGGCACAAGGCATTGAGCGATACCGAAGTAATAGAAGCCATGAAAGGTTACGACGGTAAAGAAATCCCCTCTGACCTGAAAGGTTACTGGACGTTCGAATCGGACAACTACAACGAAGGCGAAAAAGTGTTTGAAAACAAAGGTACTTTGGTTACCGACAACAAGGCTGCCTATATCGAAGTGAAAGGTGCAGGCGGTGAAAACACCTCTGCAAACGAAGAACACATATTACCGGCCAATATCGCTATTCAAGGTAACCCGGCCATGTCGGGTACATTGCCCATCACTACGACATCGACATTCGCCGTTACCGACGCCGAAGTTCAAAACACCGGAGACAACGCATCGGTTACATTCAACAAAGACGGTAAATATAACGTCACCTTGACGCTTGCCAACGGATGGGGCTCGGATACGAAGACGAAAGAAGAGTATATCGTAGTTCTCCCCTCTTCGGGTATCGATGGCAACTTGGTAGATAACCTCACGGTATACCCCAACCCCTTCATCGAAAATGTCAACCTGCAATTCGCAGCCGACGGTAACTACGTTATCGACATCTTCGACGCACAAGGTCGTCAGGTAACTACCAAAAAGCACCAAGCTATGGCCGGCGAAATCTGCACGCTCACGGTAAATGCTGCCAAAGGCATGTACTATGTAGTCGTGTCGAAAGACGGCAAACGCGTGAAATCTTTCAAAGTGGTAGCCGAATAATATAAGGCCATTCAAACCCTCCGCACAAGTCCTTGTGCGGAGGGTTATTAAATCAATCAGAATATTATTTAGTATCATCTTATGAAAAAAAATTATCTTTTTACATTAGCGGCTCTCTTGTTAGGGAGTACCATAGCAAACGCTCAAAATCCTCTTGACGGGTATGAAGCGCCGTCGTTTACAGCTCCGGGAAACTGTGGAAAAGTCATTTCACTCAGCACCTCCGGTGCATTGGAAAACTACACCGACCTCAAAGATCTTACAACAGGAAAAATCGAACAGGAACTTTTCGTCGCTCCGGGAGCCAAAGTAGAATTTTCCATTAAAATAACCACGTATTGGGGACGTTTTGCAATCTTCACCGATGCCAATTCATCAAAAGAAATAACCCGGCTTTTGCAATGTGGAGTTCCGGGACCAAGCAATCCTTATAATGACGAGACAAACGGAGTACTTGTACACGCAGAAGACAATCCGAATCCTACTCCCGATGGTACTCTTCCCAGTATTACCATACCCCAAGATGCCGCAGAAGGAACTGTCTATCTGTTCCGTATGATATTTACGAGTATGGACGATATCAATACATATGCTCCCTCTTTCAAAGAAGGGATATATCACGATATAAAAATAACCGTAAAAAACAATATCCAACGATATACGATAAACATCGCTACCCCTGAAAACGGAACATTAACGATTAAAAACGGCGAGACTCCGATCGAATCGGGAGCCCAAGTACCCGAAGGTACTGTTCTTTCTGTCGCAGCTGCGCCCTCGACTGGTTATGAACTGGTATCGATAAAAAACAATGACGAAATATATGCAAGCGAAACCTTCGTAGCTAGCGCCGATGCCAATTTTGCCGCACAATTCAAGAAGCTCGCCAGTACCGGCGATGCCATGCTGATGTCGGCTCCCGGATACGGTGAGGCAGGAGACTGTCAGTTACGGTTCAGCGATACTGTTTTAGGCTCTCATAACACCGACAAAAATCAAGTGGAGAGCGACCAACGGTCTCGTAATTACACCTTCTCGGCTTGGATTTCTACTATGGGCTACAACGGAGTCCTCATGGGGCATGTTCAAAACAGTATCACTTGGGCTGTCGAAGGTTCCTACGGCGTGGGAGTAAAAGACGGTAAACTCGCCGTTTGGTATCGCAAATGGGACGGAAACTCGACTGGTTGTCCGGGTGTTCCCACTCCGGCCGTATCTGAGAACACGACACTCTATCCGGGCGAATTTGCATTTATTTCGCTGGTAACCAGCAATGACGGAAGAACGTTCAAAGTATATAAAAACGGAGAAGAGGCTATCTCGCAAGAAGTAGAAGACGGAGGCTTGGCGTTGCTTTACGATGCCTGCGACTTCGCCATCGGGGACTCCAAATACAACCAAATGCCTTGTAAAGTAGAGGAAGTACAATTATGGAACAAAACCCTCACCCCCGAGGAAATAGAAGCCTCGATGTTCGGACCCAAAGCCGATGCCGAAGGACTGGTCGCCCACTACCTACCCGAGTCCGCCGATGCCACAACGGTTGAAAATCTCGCCGGCGACATCGACGCTTATTATCGTAAAAATGGAACCGTTACCAGTGGTAACTTCCCAATGGCAGATGCTTTGCAAAAAACCAATGGGCGCTCCCTTACATTAGTAAAATACAATGCACCGTGGGGAGAAGAAGACCTCTTCGAACTTCACCGTTTCAATGTCAATATCGATCCCCATTTGGCATCTTCCGCTTATGTAAAACAATACAGTAATCTTTATGTCGTAGATCGTAGTGAAATACTCGATATTGCTTCTGTTACTGTGGACGGAACTCCGCTTGAAAACGTCAGCGATCCTATTCCTGTCGCTGAAACAGGAGTAAATATTCTTGTCGAACAAAAGAAAGCAACCGCCATCGAAAGCGTAACGGCCGAGGCTATTGCTTACTACAACGACAAGGTGCTCTATATGTCGCAAGGCGCAACGGCTGTTATCTATAATTTATTGGGAACGGCAGTTGCCGAAGCTACCGAAATGACAACCAATCTCGAAAATCTTCCTGCCGGCATTTATTTGGCTAAGGTTTCGATGGGCGAAAACACAACAATCATTCGCTTCAAAAAATAATTAGGTTTTCATGGCCACACCCCGTACCCGCCTGCCTCGTGTGAGTGCGGGGTGTTTTCAAAAAATACCATGGTTCACACGGTTCACCCCGATTTCGTCGGGCTTTAATACACCCCTACCGGTTTATATCGCAACTCGGAAAAACCATGAAACACAAAATATAGTCTGTATCTTTTTTATATCAAAAACAAAAGCTTTTTGCTTAAACACATTTAGCGATGAGAAACATATTCACCCTGCTTGCTTTGTTAGTATTCGGTACGATACTGAGTAAAAACCATGCTCAAACATACTCCATATATCCCACTCCGCAAAAAGTCATCGAAACCGGAGAGGCTATCAAATTGACGCAACAAATAAATGTCATTTGCGAAAGTGGAATCGGTGAAGTGACCCGCAACCGCATGAAAGAAGTACTCGAAGAAGCAGGATATACCATCGCATTCTCCACAAATCCGTCGCAGACGAATACGAACCTCTACATAGGAATCAACGGCTCGGACGGCGCAGCAGACCGCTATGCCGTAGAAAACAATTTGCCCCTTGCCGTTTTTGAAACGGGAGATAATAAATTCGACCCCTATCTCCTGCAAATAAAAGACCTGCACCCTCACGGCGACATCGTCATTCTGGGTAATGATAAAGGCTCCGAATTTTATGCCTTTGCCACGCTCGAACAAATTTTGGAGCAAACCGACGGCAACTCGATTCGTCAAATTACTTTCGAAGATTATTCACACACTCAATATCGGGGAATCGTAGAAGGATTCTACGGACACCCCTACTCGGTGGAAAACCGTATCAGTCTTTTTGAATTTTGTAAACGATTCAAAATGAACGTATTCGTGTATGGACCGAAATCGGATCCCTACCACCTCGGTAATTGGAGGGACGATTATCCTACCTCGCTCACCGAACAGCAACGGTTTTTCGGTATGATTACCCAAGATGATTTGAAAACAATGGTGCAAGCAGCAAAAGCATGCAACGTCGATTTCATCTGGGCAGCACACCCCGGATTACAACAAGGAATCAGTTTTTCGAACGAATCGGCTATGGCTCCCGGAATCGACGCCCTCATGAAAAAATTCGATCACCTTTATAGCCTCGGTGTACGAGGATTCGGTGTTTTCATCGACGACATGACCTACACTCCCAGTGGGGACATGCAAGCTCATTTAGCCAACGAAGTGCAAGTAAAAATACGCGAACGATACACTACCGACAACACCGACGACCAAGTAGCACCTCTTTTTTTCGTCCCCACGGCTTACGCTCTCAACTACGGAGCATCCTACACTCTAAACAACCTGAAAAAAGTCGATAGCGAAGTAGTCATCGCCTTTACCGGATACGACTGCTTCTCCAATATCCGCCCCTCGGCCATCGACGATATGGCCGGACGCGTGGGAAGAAATCCTGTCATGTGGTGGAACAATCCGGTAAACGACGATCATGACGACCGCATCTACATGCGGGAGTTAACAACTCACTGGACAATTGAAAAACCCGGTGCAATCAATACGCTCAACGGGCTTATTCTGAACCCGATGAACCAAGCACAGGCTTCGAAAATCGCCTTGTTCGGAGCGGCCGATTACAGTTGGAATCCCAACGCTTTCGACGTTCATAAAAACTGGGAAGAAGTATTTCACCGAATAGCCGAACCCGGCGATACGCAGACTGCCGAAGCGATCAAATCTCGAACACGTTGGTCGAGGACGAAAAAATGATAACGCTCTATGACAATTTCATGGAGAAATTCGGCGGCGAAAGTTTCCCGTCGGAATCCGACAAGCTGCGAAACGAACTGGAAAATCTTAAACAGGCTTGCACGTACATCGAAACCCTAAAAGACAGTCCGCACAGAGATTACCGATTGATGTATGAGGACATTCGCTGTTGGAACGCCAAGTTGAAAAACATAAGTACGATAGCGCTCGACGCATTGGATATGCTCGAATATGGAAACTCCATGTCCCGCTCCGAAGGTTGGGAAAAATACCTACGATTGAAAAAACTATACACCGGTATGAGTTCCGACTCTACCTATCTCGTAAGCGCTCTCGAAGGATATGGAACTTCGACCACCGAAAAATTCTATGAAGTGAAACCGGGAGATAGCCATTTGCGCCCGTTCACAGACTTTTTGGTAGAAAAAATAGGAAACAGTATCCCCGGATTATGGCCGTCAAAAGACAGTTTGCAAATAATTACCAACATCGAGAATTTGCAAGGTGTAGAATTGACGGTTCAGAACGAAACGATCCGATTAACCGGATTGAACGGACTCGATCTCGATAAAGACGAATACGTAGGTATTTATTTCGGAAACATCGAAAAAATAAATGTGGAAGAAATCACGGCCGACAAAACGCTTCGAGTAGAGATTTCGGAAAATGGAAAACAGTGGACTCCGATACAATTACCCATCAGAGAACAAAAAACCGCATATATCCGAATTAAGAATATTTCGGAAGAAGAAGTCGCCGTAGATTTTAACCAACTATCGGTTTCCCGTATCCTCACCTCCGTAGAAGTCAAAGCCGAGGCATCCACCAATATGTCACAATATCAATCTTACTCCATAAACAACGTCGTCGATGGAAATTCCTCGACATTCTTTTGGAGCAGCGAAGCACAAGCCGCAGGCGATTATATTCTTCTCACCTACCCTTCGGCTCAGCCCATTTACGAGATAAGCATCACATTTACAGAGACCGACCAGCTCTCAGGAACCGCAGCGATAGAAGTCTCCGCCGATAACGACCAATGGCAAACGGTAACCGAATTTACAAACGGCTATCTCGACTCTACCCGTTCGTTTACTTGCAATGCCAACGGACTCATGGCACGATATGTTCGCTTTATCATTCGTAATACCGTAGGTAGCTATTGGTTACAAGTAGCCGAATTTAAAGCGGATATGTCTGAAAAATACACCCAAACGACCGACCAAAGCGGAGTGCAAATAGCCACCCTCGCCGACAAAGACCTTTCGACCAACTACCAAGCTGGCGAAGCAGGATATATCGAACACCGTTTTATCGAAAATATAACGATAGAGTCGATTGAAATTTTCCACAATACCATCTTCGATTCCACTCGCAAACTCCCGTCAATATATGTCAACAATGGCTCCGAATGGATCGAAAAAGGGTCTTTGGAACCGTTGTGCACAGTCATAGACACCCACGAAATAGATACGGTAACAGCCGTGAAAATAGAGTGGAACAAAGAGAATATTCCCAATCTTTACGAAATACTTCCCGTTGGGACTCCCTATGTAGAAAAACCGGGGAAACCCACCGCCATAAATAACATGAAAAAGGACGGTCTAACCATATATACAAACAATAATCGGCTGATCATACAATCGGACGATATAATACAAAATATAATTTTATTCGACTTAAACGGAAAAACTATAAACCATTTTAACGTGAATAAATGTATCTTTGAAACAACATTCGGCTCGAATATTCCACAAATATTAATCGTGCAAGTTATGCATACAAACGGGAATTTATCGACCTGTAAAATAATACGATAAAAGCAAAAAAATAGAACAAAAAGATCATCACATATAAACAAAGGACATGAAACGAACAACGCTATGGATAGGTTTGGGATTACTGCTTTTTTCAAGCTGTTCTAACCTCACAGAAACGCAGTTACAATACATCGACTATGTAAACCCGTTCGTGGGTACGGGAGGTCACGGACACACATTCCCCGGCCCCGTCGCCCCCCACGGAATGATACAGCCCAGTCCCGATACCCGTATATACGGGTGGGATGCCTGCTCGGGATATCACTATTCCGACAGCACGATAAACGGATTCTCTCATACCCATCTGAGCGGTACGGGCTGTGGAGACTACGGAGACGTTCTGTTAATGCCCACCGTAGGAAAACAAAACTATCGTTACTTGGGATACGGTTGCCAACAAACCACCTATGCCTCACCGTTCTCGCACTACAAAGAAGTGGCAAAACCGGGATACTATTCGGTAGAACTCGATCGTTACAACGTGACAGCCGAACTAACGGCGACACCTCGGGCGGCCCTGCACCGTTATCGTTTCCCCGAAAGTAAAGAAGCCGGATTTATCGTCGATTTGGATTACAGCCTGCAAGGACAAGAGAATATCGATATGAGAATAGACTCCCCCAGCGATACCGAAATCGTGGGCTGGAAAAAAACCAAAGGCTGGGCCGAAAACCAATGTATAGGTTTCTACATGAAATTTTCAAAACCTTTCACTTGCCACATCATCGACACAATCATCGATATTGTGCGCGATGGGAAAGCCTGTAAAATGGAACAGAAAAAAGCCTTGCTCCAATTCCCGACGGCACAAAACGAAGAAGTGCTTGTAAAAGTAGGGATATCGGCCGTGGACATAAAAGGAGCACAGCAAAACGTCGAAACCGAAATTCCATCTTGGGACTTCGACAGTATAATGACCGCTACACAAAATAAGTGGAACGACTACTTGGAAACCATTCAGGTCGAAGGCAATAACGAAACCCAAAAACAGATATTCTACACAGCACTATACCACACGGCCATACACCCGAGCCTCTTCTCCGATGCAGACGGACGCTACCGCGGTACAGATCAAATGATACACCAAGCCAAACCCAATGAAGAAATTTATACAGTCTACTCTCTATGGGACACTTTCCGGGCGTTGCATCCGCTATTGACCATTATCAATCCCGAGCTAAATGAAAAACTGGTGATGTCTCTTATGCAAAAATACCACGAAGGGGGTATTCTGCCCATGTGGGAATTAGCCGGAAACTACACGGCTACGATGATTGGTTATCATGCCATACCCGTAATCGTCGATGCATACATGAAAGGATTCGACAAAATCGATGGAAAAGAATTGCTCGAAGCCTGTATCCGCAGCTCAGTATATGATACGACCGGTATTATCGCATCGAGCAGAATGGTCAACGGGTTGATTCCCATTTCTAAATACTACAAAAATAAAATAGGTTATATTCCCTACGAAAAAGAAAACGAGTCGGTAGCCAAAGGTTTGGAATACGCCTATAACGATTGGTGCATCGCTCGATTGGCAGAAGAAATTAGCGATACGGCCACTTACGAAAAATACAAGGCACTCTCTAAATCATACATCAATTACTACGACCCGCAAACCGGATTCATGCGTGGTAAAGACTTGAAAGGAAATTGGCACGTTCCATTTAATCCCCGTTACTCCGACCACCGCAATGACGATTATTGCGAAGGAACAGCTTGGCAATGGGCTTGGTTCGTTCCTCACGATATAGAAGGACTTATCGCCTTGATGGGAGGTCAGGAAAAATTCATTGGTCGACTCGATTCTCTCTTTATCGCCGAATCTAAGATAGAAGGACCTCTCGTATCTTCGGATATATCGGGGCTCATCGGACAATACGCTCATGGAAACGAGCCAAGCCATCACATCGTTCACCTTTACAACTACGTGAATCAATCGTGGAAAACCCAACAGTTGATCGATACGATTCTCCATACCCAATACTTCAACAACCCCAACGGATTGTCGGGCAACGAAGATTGCGGTCAAATGTCGGCTTGGTATGTGCTCAATGCGATGGGATTCTATCAAGTATGTCCCGGATCGCCCATATATTCTGTCGGTCGTCCTATCTTCGATAAGGTAACCATAAATCTACCCAATGGGAAAGTATTCGAAATTATCGCCAACAACAATTCCCGAACCAATAAATATATACAGAGCATTCGCCTTGATAATATCTTGCTCGAATCTCCTTTCTTCATGCATAGCGACATTATGAAAGGCGGAAAAATTGTAATGGAAATGGGAAACACCCCGGTCAAACAATAAACGAAATCAGATATTAACATCACATAATCCAAACAGTTATGAAAAATATGAATCGTTATCTCGCACTTGTGGTCTTGATAATCTCCTTAATCTCCTGCCAAAGTGAAGACAACCCAAACCGTTATAAATTAATACCCTATGACATAGAACAGATGTCGGGACGCTTTTCTTTCGATGACGACACACAGATTTTTATTTCACCGGAATGTGGAGACGAAGTAAATGAAATCTTGGCTCGGTTTGCAGAACAATTCGGTAAAACAGCCGGCAAGGACTTAAAAATAGCCGAAAAAGAAGGCAAAAATATGATGATCGTAAAAATCGACACGACTATGAGCCAAGAGGCTTATCGGCTAAACATAAGCAAAAAGAAAATCGAAATAACCGCAGCTACGCCCAACGGTGTACGCTATGCGCTACAAACCGTTAAACAACTCCTTCCGGTAGCGATCTATGGAGAAAGCCTCTCCGCAGATGAAAATTGGTCGGTTCCTTGTGCCACGATAAACGATGCTCCCCGTTTCGGATATCGGGGAATGCACCTCGACGTTGCCCGTCATTTCTTCACATTAGACGAAGTAAAACGGATTCTCAACGTAATGGCTGTTCACAAACTAAATACATTGCATTGGCATCTCACCGACGATCAAGGCTGGCGCGTAGAAATAAAAAAATATCCACGATTGACCGAAGTGGGCAGTATCCGCAACAAAACCATGATTCGTAAAGAATGGGATAACTACGACACTACCCCTTATGGTGGATTCTATACACAGGACGAATTACGCGATATGGTAAAATACGCCGCCGATTTGGGTATTACTATTATTCCCGAAATAGACCTTCCCGGACACATGATGGCGGCATTGGCCTCTTATCCCGAATTAGGTTGTACGGGTGGCCCGTACGAAGTTTCCGGACAGTGGGGTATCCGTGACGATGTGCTCTGCGTAGGAAAAGAAAAAACATTCGAATTCATTGAAAACGTTTTACTCGAAATCATAGATATATTTCCCTCGAAATACATACATATTGGAGGTGACGAATGTCCCAAAATTCGATGGGAAAAATGTCCTGCTTGCCAAGCCCGTATCCAAAAATTAGGACTCAAAGACGACGAACATGGTAAAGCCGAACACTATCTGCAAAGCTATACGACCGAACGGATAGAGAAATTCCTCAATGAACACGGACGCGAAATTATCGGATGGGACGAAATGCTCGAAGGCGGACTCACCACCAATGCGACTGTTATGTCATGGCGAGGTGTTGCGGGAGGTGTCGAAGCGGCGAAACAAGGGCATTATGCCATCATGACACCGACTGCCCCTCTTTATCTCGACTATTACCAATCACGAGATACACAAAACGAACCTTTGGCTATCGGCGGTTATAATCCAGTCGATATGGTCTACAATTTCAATCCCATACCCGAAAGTCTTACAGAAGAACAAGCCAAATTCATATTAGGTACACAAGCTAACATCTGGACAGAATATATCACTACTCCCGAACACCTCGAATACATGATACTTCCCAGATTAGCAGCACTGAGCGAAGTACAATGGGATCAAGTCGAAAACAAAAGTTATGACCGGTTCCTCGATAATATAGGCCATATCCTTGCCATCTACGATGTAATGGGACTCAACTATGCCAAACATATACTCGAAGTTAAAGGCGAATACTCGGTAAATGAAACCAAAGGCTGTATAGAAGCGACACTCCGTACACAAGGCAATGCACCCATCTACTATACCCTCGATGGATCCGAACCAACGACAAACAGCACCCGATATACCGAGCCGATAGAAATCCGTACCGAAAATGATTCTTGCACATTGAAAGCTATCGTCGTACGCGAAGGCATCGAAACCCGCACACTCGTGCGCCCCTTCAAATTCAATAAAGCCACAGGACACATGCCCCAACTGAAAGATGCACCCAGTGAAAAATATACTTTCGGAGGAGCCGGTGTACTCACCGATGGCATACATGGAGATTTCAATTACAGCAACGGTTGTTGGCTCGGATTCATCGATACGCCGTTAGATGCAACAATCGATTTAGGAAAAACGCAAACGATAAGTCAGGTCAAAATAGGGTCGCTCGTACAATATTCCGAGTACATTTTCCCGCCCACCCAAATAAAAGTCTATGCGACTAATGGAGACAACCCGATGACCGAAATCGGGAAACTCGAAATTCCGGTAACACAAAAACAAGACCAAGACGGAGTACGGAAATATACCTGCGAATTTCCTGCCG
>ERZ831979.1615-NODE-1615-length-18645-cov-4.466649_pt1 | contig 18645 bp, 13 predicted proteins | sample MGYA00519952_ERZ831979 | MGnify/ENA primary metagenome ERZ831979 (study PRJEB31850, sample SAMEA3708723) | human gut metagenome | biome: human gut; feature: human-associated habitat; material: faeces | place: China | collected 2014 ...
GCTAATATCTCATATTCTTCGGAAGTCGCCATTAATTCCAGTAAAGCAATCAATTTGATCACCCTACTCGCTCCCGTCTCATTGGCGGATTGGCTGATCAGCTCGGCAATCTTCTTCCGGGACTTACCCACAAACTTAATTCCTCTACGGGAACGCTCTATCAATTCCCGGATATTATTCATCTCCGGAAGACGGATTAAATTAGGTTCAAAAATCTGACGCTTGAAGAACAAGCAAATACAAGTAGCCCGCAAGCCGGAGCTCTTATCGAAATAAACGGGGTCGTTTCTCCACTCATGTGGCAGTTGAGGGCCGATCATACAAACATCGCCCTCGAAATATCCTTCAACATGATCCCCGACAAAGCGAGTACCCGTACCACTTGTGATATACATTATCTCAATAGCCGGATGGTAGTGCCAAGGCACTATAAAATGCGGTAGATCCTCCACATAGAAATGAATGTGACTATCTATCGGGAATGGCAGTTCTTGAAATAATGGTTTCATAGGCTTTATACTAAAGGTTTCAACCTCTCGATCAGTTCATCCCCAAGCGCCCGTTTATTCACGATATGTTCCTGTACGGCGGTAACAAACGGATTATTCACGAAATCTCCTCGAACACCCTCGAAATCCTGTTGTTTTTCCTTGTTGGAACCATCCACACCGAAACCAATCATAGAAGTCAAGGAGAATTCCTTACGGGCATCCTCATAAAGCATCTCATCCAAGCGGATCACACATTCTTGCCAACGACGAACCAGATCAATAATCTCTGCGGCGGAAATCGAACGGAGATCCACCCCATAATAACGTTCGATCATCTCGTACGCCCATGTCCATTCCAAGGAATAATAACGTCCGTGAACCAAACGGAAAAAGCATTCCACATCCTCTAAGGAAGCGATTTCCCCCTGTTCGATATCTTGCAACAAGGCTTCTAGCGGTTCCCTCGGGAGGATCAAGCCCGCCAAGTCCAGCCATTCTCCGGAGCCTTTGGATTCCGTAGGACGCAATTGCTCCCAGACCTCTTCCATAGAACAATAGGTCGTACCTTCCAAACGCTTGATTAACGAGTTACCAAAGAACTTATTAATTGCCATGCCATAAAAGTTCAACGCATTCCGGAGGGAGGAACCTTTTATACGAGTATTCTGATAATAATAAATCTCGGAAGTCTCTCCAACCAATGCTTGTAGGTTTTTCAAGATATCTACTGCTTTCAACATCTTCTGGATCGTATAGGGACTCAATAGATTATAGTTAATCATATCCAAGCGATCCGGGTCCGTACGTTTATCACGCTTCGGCCATTTCTGGGCATCACGGATCGTACCTACGCTGCGAAGATTAATTCCCGGGACTAAGTAAGTCTCATCATCCTTCTCTATTAAATAGGAGAATGGGATATCGGAAGTATCGCTATGGTGATGATGGCGGCCCATTACCAAAGAGAAAGCGCCGATACGGGCCGGCCAAAGGATATACGAGTCGCTGGTCGTCTTGGAACCACGTTCCACGATCCCTTGATGAATCGGTCCCAGCTTATACATATGATTACTCTGGTTAGATCCTGAACCCGCATTCATAAATGAAAACATCCCGGCAATCAGCAAAGTTGACTTATGATGAGTCACCGTAAACGGTCCGGCAAAAATAGCACATGCTTCTCCATTTTCCTCCTGACAATTGCTGAAAAACAAAGAATCCGAAGCCGAATAATTATGCCCCATATGACAAGCCTGTCCCACAAAACAGCGAGTCATCATCGTGCCATCCTCTATGTGCGAACCACTGGAGATAATAAAATCATCACATACCACTCCGTAACCGATATGTACTGGATCGTCAGCATTACTGTTAATACTACCGTTCTTCAGTCTGCCAGCTCCCTCTATTTCACAATGGTCACCGATACGCACATTTTTAATATATCCCGAATTGACAATCGTGACGTGCGAACCTATCGTTCCTCTATCCGAAGCATGTTCGTCTGCATAAGCCTCAACCAACGCTTTCATACGCTCAATGAGCTGCGGACGATGACGGTAAAGTGCCATAATATATGCCTGATGTGCAGAAAGACGGTCATGAATCATAACCTCACGACCTCCTGTTTCATTCAAGACAGACACCTCTACCCCATTTCCAAAACGAGATTTCCGGTCTACCAGAATAATATCCACATTCTCGATAAATGTATATGCCCCAATCTCATAGTTAGCAATGTAATTCTTTACATTTTCAATGCAACAGTTATCTCCCACTGTCACATTATGCAGAGTCACATACGATAATCCGGAATGCTTACAGATACCTCCCGGCAATGTAAATTCGTGTTCAAATACTCCCAGACACACCTTCCCGGAAAAACGAGCATGATGTACATAGTCAGGAGTGAAACGTTCAGCCACCCGTACATCCTTCCAGTCGGAAGCCGAACAAAGCTGCGATTCCAGCCTGTTTATTTCTTCATCAGTCAGCGAACGGTAATTTATCATAATTATTCTTCATCATAAGTTTGATAAAGGAAATCATTATAAGGATACTTCTGTACATGCAACTCTCTTACTTTCTTATAAACAATTTCCTTCAGTTCATCGATATTCGTTTTATTTCGAGCCGAAATAAAGATACAATTATCATTCATCTTAGCCATCCATGTATGCATAAGCTCTTCCAGCGTAATATTCTCCTTCGTTTTCGGAGTCAAATCATCTTCAGCCTTTTCTACATAGGTATACGCATCTATCTTATTGAATACAATCATGGTAGGCTTTCCTCCTGCTCCTAAATCAGCAATTGTTTTATCTACCACCTGTATCTGCTCCTCAAAATCAGGATGAGAGATATCTACCACATGAAGCAATAAATCAGCTTCACGCACTTCATCCAGTGTAGATTTAAACGAATCAACCAAATCAGTTGGAAGTTTACGAATAAAACCTACCGTATCGGAAAGCAGGAAAGGCAAGTTTTCAATAATCACCTTACGTACTGTCGTATCAAGAGTAGCAAACAGCTTATTTTCAGCAAAGACTTCACTTTTAGCCAATAAATTCATCAATGTCGATTTTCCGACATTCGTATATCCAACCAGAGCAACACGAATCAAGCGTCCGCGATTTTTACGCTGAGTAGATTTCTGAGTATCTATTTCAGCCAGACGCTGTTTTAGTAAAGCCATACGATTCAAAATAATACGACGGTCCATTTCAAGCTGAGTTTCACCCGGTCCACGAAGACCAACAGAACCCTTACCACCTCCGGCTCCGGAACCACCACCCTGACGCTCAAGGTGAGTCCACAAACGTTGCAAACGAGGTAGCATGTATTTATATTGTGCCAATTCAACCTGTGTCTTGGCATTGGCAGTTTGTGCACGCATCGCAAAAATATCCAGAATAAGCGATGTACGGTCCAGAATCTTTACATTCAGCTCCTTTTCGATATTACGTATCTGTTTGGCAGAAAGTTCATCATCAAAGATAACCATACCCACTTCTTCTCCTTCTTCCTCCTTTTTCTGAAGAAGATATTCTTTAATTTCCTGCAACTTACCTTTACCTACGTATGTCACAGTATTGGGATAATCCATTTTTTGAGTAAAACGTTTTACGACCTCAGCTCCTGCCGTTTCTGCAAGAAAAGCAAGTTCATCCAAATATTCATTCGTTTTACGCTCGTTCTGTGTCTGGGTAATCAAACCCACCAATGCAGCCTTTTCAGTCTGCGCATCTGATATAACAAATTCTTTCATTCAGTATAGTTGTATGTCTAATTGTGGCAAATATAGCGAAAAAGCACGCACCAAGTATTTTATCAAACAAAAAATTAAAGAAACATTCATACAATAAGTATTTATCATACAGCCCCAAACATCATGCTATGTATTTTATGAAAATCATCCGAAACAATAAAACCCCGTCATCAACAGTTTAATGCCAATGACGGGGTTCTAAAATATCAGTGCTTATGCTTTAACTTAATCATCCAAATTCGGATTATTTATAATCTCTTTTTCTGGAATTTTAAATGTCAAGCGTTCATCTTTATAATCATAAGTTTGTCCAGGAAGCATAGCATCTTCTGCACAACGAGTAATACTCTTCTGGAAACGCTTCATTGTAAGCAATCCACGTCCTTCAGCCCATAATTCCAAACGCCAGTTAAAGTAAATTTCATCCAAAAGCCCTTCTTTACCCATCTGGTCTACTTTTGCGGCTGCTTCTGTATCACGCTCATCCAATAAAGCTTTCAAAGAAATTTTCGCATCAGAAAGATTATTCTCTCGTGCATTAGCTTCTGCATTTATCAAATACATTTCAGCGACACGCATATATACTTCATCGTCATACCATTCTCTATTTCCTAAGATACGCTTGCTGTTATAGAATTTCCACCAGTTTGTCAATTCATATTGTTCTCCCTTTTCATCTGTTTCAGTAAACCATTTTTTACGAACATCTGTATCCGGTATAGAATTATACAAATTAGTATCAATCAATTTTTTACCGCCGGCATACGCATAGCTATATGTAAACAAGTCCATATGTCCCCAGAATGTAGGCAGAGCCGGAGAGTTACTTGTTGTCAGATCAATAGCCCACATCCATCCAGGAATAGAAACAGAACTAAATCCTGAATTGATAACTTCCGTTCTATTCATCAAGGTAAACTCTTTCGAATCAATCACCTCTTGAGTCAATCGAGCCGCTTCTCCATTTTCACCCATCATAAGATAAGCATAAGCCAGCATACCTTTTGCTACTGTCTGATTAATCTGGTCCTTTTGTCCTGAAGGACGTTCATATCCTTCAAGCATAGGAATAGCATCTGTCAAATCTTTAACAATCAGTTTATAAACTTCTTCTACACTTGATTTCTTTGCAGCTTCCGAAGTTAATTGAGTACGATAAATAGGTATTGCTAAAGCTGTTTTATCTTCCTGATAAGGACGGGCATATAAGTTTACCAAGTTAAAATAAGAATGCGCTCTCAAAGCTTTGGCTTGTGCAAAATACACACCATTTTCTCCAGTAGGTTTCGCTTCATCACCTCCAGCAGCATCAATAATTTCATTGGCAGCTTTGATAAGACGATAATAATATCTCCAGAATTGATAAGAGAACTGAGATGCTGTACGAGTTGAACAAGTCAAATCACCAGCATATTCAAACCAGCCATATCCTTTCATCATAATGACCATATCTCCACTCATCAAGTCTGTTGCTATATCAACAGCTTTCTGTCCGAAGTCATCATGACCTTTTACACCACCTGTAGACATTGCAAATGTTGCAGAATAAGTACCTAATGCTTGTCCCATCAATATATTGGTATTCCATTTAGCCACTTCTTCCCAATCACCAGATGTGATATAATCCGAAGGACTTTTTTCCAAAAATGAATCTGAACATCCACTGTTTAGAAGCATCAAACTTAAAGCAGCAACCGGAATGTATTTATTTAATTTCATAAATTTCTGATTTTATTTTAGTTAAAACTGAACTTTAATACCTCCCATAATTGTACTCAATGGGCTGTATTGGCTTCTGCCTGATTCTCCTGAGTCATTATTATTATCATTGTTGACCGTATCTCTACTACCTGAAGAAGCATTAGCCACATAACCTTTACGAGCCGAAAGGAAGAACAAGTTGTCTCCAGATACATATACGCTCAGACCTCCCAGGTGCAGTTTAGAAGTAATGCTTTGTGGGAAAGTATATCCCAAACGAAGATTAGACAGGTTCAGATAAGAACGGCTAGTCAAGAAACGTGTTGAAGTTGCATTAGCATAACTAGTACCGTCATCCCCTCCACCATAGTTATTGGTAAGTCGAGGAACATCTGTAATATCACCAGGCTGCTGCCAACGGTTTTCAATATCTTTATGCCAATTATGCTTTCCAGCCCCATCATTATGCATTAATTTCTGATAATTATAATCGTAACCATATCCTCCCAAGCTATATGAGAATGTCGCATTCAAAGTAAATCCTTTTGCATATAAATCAAAACCAAAACCACCTTGTAAAGCAGGTATTGCTGATTTATCAACAAATTTCTTAGTAGCTTGACTCCAGTCGCTTGTCTGCTCTACTTCCAGTTTATTGATGGTTTTAGTTGATTTATAAGTTTCCATATCTGTAATCAACTCTTTAGTACCATCAGGCAATACATTATAATACTGATTATACATAGCGTATCCGGTCTGAGGATCTACACCTGCATATTCACGCATGTAGAAATCATACAAAGAATGTCCTTTTGCCCATCCATAGTAAGTGCTTAATTCCAAAGCCTTCTCTTTACCTGTAGTTTCATCAATAGGCATCTTAGTCATTTCATTCTTATAATATCCACCATTAACACGGAAATCGAATTTATAATCTTTCTTATTCAAAAGATGTGCAGTCAAAGAAAATTCTACACCCTGATTTACCAGCTCTCCATCATTAACAGGATAAGAAGCATATCCCAAAGAAGGAGCTACCTGCTTCATAAACAACATATCAGTTGTCTTTTTATGGAAATATTCAACTTCACCTTCAAGTATACCAGCAATATCAAATTCAATACCAGTATTAATAGTAGAACTTCTTTCCCAAGTTAAATCAGGATTACCTTTATAAACAAAGCTGAAAGTATAATTATCGTTCAAGTTGTTAATCTGATACAAATCTTCATATGGATAGTATCCAGCGACAACAGGACTTGTTATAAAATCCTGATTACCAAGAACACCCCAGCTCAATTTATATTTCAAATTCTTCAACCATTTGATATCTTTCATAAATTCTTCGTTAGTAATAGCCCATGCAGTTCCAATAGATCCAAATGTTCCCCACTTATGACCTTTAGCAAAACGTGAACTACCATCAGCACGAAGTGTTCCGTGAATAAAATATTTATTATCCCAGTCATAACGCAACTGACCAAAATAACTTTCAATCGCATAACCATAAGTATACGATTCCATATAATCCATTATAACAGCATTACTCCATTCTGTATTATCCGGACGAACCATTTTTGATTTAGCACCATATGATACGTTGGTTGTACTATTTGTTGATTCATGAGCAACAAAAGCTTCAAAATTATTTCTTCCAAAACTTTGAGTCCATGATAAAATCTGGTTAGCAGTAAAGTTCAAATAATTCACCTGAGTTTTCACAATTTGTCCTTTACCAGCACTATCACCATAATATGGATTTGTCAATTCGTTTTCAGCCTGACCATAATACTGCAAACCAACATTAGCAGTTGCTTTGAAGTGTTTCAAGAAACGAGCCTCAAATGAAGCATTACCATTAAACTGGTGTGTCTTGATTTCATCTTTATCCAAAAGCAATGCACCAGCAGGATTAATACCAGCAGCAAACGGACGGCTATAACCGGCATTCATACCATAATCGTATTTATTTCCTCCAATGCTTGTATCTTGTACAATATTTCCGTTTTCATCACGTTCAAAAACAGGGAACAATGAAGGCATACCGTTTATAAACTGGAAACCATTGTTCATATTACTATCAGACTGTCCCGGCTTATTGGTAATCATATATGCATACGATAATGATGTTGTAGCTTTCAACCAAGGGGCAATCTGATTACTCATATTGTTACGAACATTGAATCGTTCGTAATCCGAAGAAATATAATATCCTTCATCCTTCAGATAACTAAAAGCTGTATAATGGGTCATTTTCTCGTTACCACCTGAGATTTTAAGGCTAGCATCAAATTTCTGACCTGTTCTAAACAAATAATCCTCCCATTTTTCCGGAGTATATTTACGTGTAATGCCACTATAAAAACGTCCTGTAGAAGGATCAATCAACTTGTCACCATCTGCGTTCCACATATTATATATAGGAGCAATACCATTTTGTCCTCCGAACAACTGTTGTGAAGCCCATGTTGCAGCTGTAGCACGATCATACCCACCAGCAACTTCTGCATAACCACGTAAACTTTCCCAAGTAAGCTCTGTAAATCTTTCCGGACTATCAATTACATCATAAAGCGGAGTCAAACGCATGTTTGCACCATATTTAACTTCAGCATCAACACGTGTTTTACCTGCTTCACCTTTTTTAGTAGTAATCAAGACTACACCATTTGCAGCACGAGATCCATACAATGCAGTAGCAGTAGCATCTTTCAAAACTGTCATAGAAGCAATATCACTTGGATCGATACCACTTAAATCAGCTTCAAAAGGAATACCATCTACAACATACAACGGAGAACGGCTAGAATATGCTGAACCTAAACCACGAATACGGATACTAGCATTACTTCCAGGTTGTCCAGAAGTAGACATCACTTGTACTCCGGCAACTTCTCCAGCCAATGCTTTAGATAGTTCAGTCGGATTCTTCAACGAGATTTGCTCTCCACCAATTTCAGTAGCTGAACCTGTAAAAGAACGTTTGGTAGCTCCTCCATAAGCAACAACCATAACTTCATCCAATTGTTCTGAATCTGAACGAAGTACGACCTTAACAGTAGGCTTGATAGTTACTTCTTGGCTTTCCAGACCAATGAACGAAACAACCAAAGTTTTTGCCGGACTAGGCACATTGTTGATTGTAAAGTTACCGTCGATGTCTGTTACAGTACCTACAGTAGTACCTTTAACTAAGACAGACGCTCCAACAACCGGCAAACCGTCTTCTTCAGAGGTGACTGTACCAGTAACCTTTGAAACTTGCGCGTTTACCAGACCTATACCTATCATCAGGAAGGTCATTAAAAGCATCAATTTTCTTTTCATAAGATTCTCTCTTAAAGTTTAACTTTGAATTAATAATTTTTCATTAATTATATTTCTCGGTCGCAAAAATAGTTAAAAATGTAATAACTGTATACTTTTCGATAGAAAAAACTCAATATAAACCTTTTATTTTAACACTTACACCACGTTTTTTACACCAAAATGCTTCTATTTTCAACTCTAAAGCATTTCACTTTGTCATTATTAAAAGCTATATAAGAAAAAAACAAAATATAGAAAATGACAATAATTTCTTTGTTATTATTACGTTTTTCTAAAAAAAGCGATGGTTAATATTCAATTTCTAAGTCTATTTTTGTAAAGAGACCTATATGTTTTTTTAGACCATCAATGCATATATATTCACTAATTGTATATATAAACGCAATAAAGATTATTTAAGATAAAGATATAATACTTTCACATAATAGTTGAAAATGAAAAAGATTAAGTATCGCATAGTTTATAACCGCAAAAAACGGTTAGATAGCCAGGGAAAAGCTTTAGTTCAAGTGGAAGCTTATCTATTAGGGAAAAAAGCTTATTTTTCTACTCATATTTATATTAAACCCGACCAATGGAATAGTCGTAAATCAATAATTTGCAACCATCCCCATGCTGAAGAATTAAATTACATGTTAGAAGAATTCATATTGAATTTGCAAATGCGTGAGATAAATGCTTGGAAACAAGGAAAAGAAATTTGTTTGGAATTACTAAAGGAAATGGAAGAAAAAACAAGTTCCGACAATAAAATAATTTCTTTTGGTAGAAAATGGATAGAAAATTCCCCCATACGCAGTAGTACAAAAAATAATTTGTATACCACACTTACCCTATTAGAAAGTTTTGCTCATGAGATTACTTTTAAACAGATGGATTACAAACTTTTATTATCATTCGAGCAATTTATGAAGAACAAAAAATTAGGAATAAATACCATCGCAAAACATTTACGACATATAAGAACGATTATAAATGAAGCTGTCCGTCAAGGAATTATAGCTAAAGAAGATTCACCTTTTACAGAATATAAGATAAAAACAACAGAAAGCCACCATACATACTTATTACCAGAAGAATTGGATAAGTTAGAACATATCAATCTTTCCAGAAAGAAGAATACACTTCGCCATACTCTCGACGCATTCTTATTTTGCTGCTATACAGGCTTGCGCTATTCTGATTTTATAAGCATGAAAAAACAAAATCTCATTCAAACTGATAAAGAATTATGGCTGGTTTTCAAATCACAAAAAACAGGAACTGTCACTCAACTTCCCCTTGGCTATTTATTTCAGGGAAAAGCTATCCGCATTTTATATCATTATCCAGATATAGAAGAATTTTTTCATATAAAGCCTAACGCTTCGGTTAATAAAGAATTAATTCGTATAGGAAAACTAGCAGGAATAACAAAACATTTTTCTTTCCATACAGCACGTCATACGAATGCTACCTTATTAATATATAAAGGTGTACAGCTTTCTACCGTGCAAAAACTATTAGGACATCGTAATATAAAAACAACCCAAGTTTATGGTGAAGTACTACCGCAAACGATAATCAAGGAACTAAAAAAATGCAAGTTTTGATTAAACAGGTAAATGTAGAATGTATAATAGAAGAATTAACCTAACAACAAATAGGTAGAAAATCAAAGTATTCCATTAGACAAAAGTACACATTGCATCTAGATATATTATCAGAATCTACATGAAACTGTTTTTATTATGTATCAGTTTTCCCAAAACTGCCTATTAGTTTAGTCCGGCAAAAACTTTGGTTGTTTCGTTCATTGGTCTGGAAAGCCAAGAAGTAACTATCAAGCCTACTGTTAAGGTTGTACTTCGTTCAGATGCAGAACAATTGGATGAAGTTGTTGTAACAGCAATGGGTATAAAAAGATCGGAAAAAGCATTAGGCTATTCCGCTACTTCGGTAAACGGTGAAAAGATTTCTGCAAGCCGTACTTCAGATGTAATGTCCAGCCTTGCAGGTAAGGTTGCCGGTGTACAGATTTCTGCCACATCCTCCGACCCAGGAGCATCAAACTCTGTTATCATCCGTGGTGTAAGCTCATTAAGTGGCAGCAACCAACCTTTATATGTTGTTGATGGAGTACCTTTGGACAACTCATCTGTATCTTCTAGCAATGGGGTGAATTCAGGGTTCGACTTTGGTAATGGTGCTAATGCTGTAAATCCAGATGACGTAGAAAACATGACTATCCTGAAAGGAGCTGCTGCTACAGCCTTGTACGGTAGCCGTGCAGCCAATGGTGTAGTAATGATTACTACAAAAAGCGGTAAAAAAGGTAAAGGATTAGGAATTGAATACAATGGTGGTGTTCAATGGTCTTCTGTTTTACGCATGCCTGAAATGCAGAATGAATTTGGTATGGGATGGAGTGGATCACATACTACGCTAGAAAATGGTTCTTGGGGACCACGTTTTGACGGTTCAATGCAGTTGTATGGTAACGTATATAACAATTCACAAAAGATAAAACCTTATGTCGCTGTAGAAGACAATATGAAAAACTTCTTCGATACAGGTTTCAGATATAATAATAGTTTATCTTTCAACGGAGCTACAGATAAAAGTACCTACTTTGTATCATTCTCACAAATCAGTGATGATGGTATTATTCCTACAGATGCAGACTCATATAATAAGTATACTTTCTCTGGAAGAGGTAGTCATAAAATTGGTAATCTGACATTTAGTACTTCTTTGAACTATGCATATCAGGATAATAAGTTTGCAACAACAGGTCAGGGACTGTCAATGGCTAATTCTCTATGGCAGACTCCACGAGATATTAATGTAGAAAGCCTAGCCGATTTGAATGATCCATTCAATACTCCGGGATATTATTATACTCCTTACGGCGTTATGAACCCTTATTATATATTGGAACATAATTTAAACACTTATAATTCTGAACGTTTTTATGGTAAGTTCCAATTAGATTATGATTTTTTGAAATACTTTAAGTTTACATATCGTATGGGTTTGGATTCTACAACAGGACAAACTGAATATGGAACAGAAAATCTGTACGCGTTATATTATGAAGGAACTCCTAATGGAGAAGGTATGGGAGCAAGTAGCCCGTTTGCCGGTCAATACGGAGAATATAGCATCATGACGACTCGCCGTCGTGAAATCAACCAAGACTTCTTGTTATCTTTTGACATGCCAATCAACGATTTTCATGTAAATGCATTGGTCGGATTCAATGGAAACGAACGTAAATACTCTTATCAAAAATCAGCAGTAAACAACCTGACCATTCCTACTTGGTTCAATCTGTCAAACTCATCACAAACTCCAACTGTAACTCAATATAGCGAACTCCGCCGTTTAATGGGTGTATTCGGACAGTTTGAAGGTTCATGGAAAAACATGTTGTATTTAACAGTAACAGCTCGTAACGACTGGTCATCTACCTTACCTAAAGGAAATCGTGATTTCTTCTATCCTGGTGTTACTGGTAGTTTCATTTTCAGCGAACTTTTAAATGACGAAATAAAAGACATCATTACTTTCGGTAAAGTACGTGCCAGCTGGGGTAAAACAGGTAACGATGCTGATGTATATATGTTAAGCCCAGTATACGGTTCAGCTCAATATTCCATTCCATTTGGTTATCTGAAGTTCCCATTAGGTGGAGTAAACTCTTATACATTAGGAAATATTTTAGGAAGTAATACTTTAAGTCCAGAAATGACAACCGAATACGAATTCGGATTAAATATGGCTTTCTTCAATAATCGTCTTTCTTTCGACGCTGCTTATTACAATCGTAATTCTGATAAACAGATCATGTCTTTAAGCATGGATCCAGCAACAGGATATGGTTCTCAAAATATCAACTTAGGTAAGATCAGCAATAAAGGTGTCGAATTATTAGTAAGCGGAACTCCTATCCAAACTAGAGATTTCAGTTGGGATGTTACAGTAAACTTTACCAAAAACTGGAGTAAAGTTGTAAGCTTACCAGAAGAACTGGGAGGTGAAACAGTTATATATGGATTGAACGGTAGTACTAGTATGTATGCAATTGTAGGACAACCATTAGGTGTATTCAAAGCCGAAGCTGTAGAACGTGATCCGCAAGGCAGAATCGTAGCTGATGCCAATACAGGTCTGCCAGTTGCAGCAGCAGAATTTGCTACTTACGGTGATATGAATAACCGTTATCAGATGGGTGTTTCTACTACACTTACTTACAAAGGTGTATCATTAAGTGCTGATTTTGATATTCGTCAAGGTGGTATCATGTATTCAAAGACAAAGAATACTCTTTACTTCACAGGTAATGCAATACAAACAGCATACAACGACCGTAATACATTCATTATTCCCAACTCTGTAAATAAGGTTACTAATGCTGATGGCAGCATCAGTTATGTAGAAAATACAACACCTGTTTCAAGCGCAGATATCTGTAACTACTATTACGACCCTATGGGAGGTATCGGTGGAGAAATCGATTTAATAGACAAATCATATGTTAAGTTGCGTACTGTTGTGTTAAGCTGGGATTTACCAAAAAAATGGTTAGCTAAAACTCCGCTACAAGGGGTTCGTATTTCAGCATACGGAAATAATCTCTTTATCTGGACACCATCAAGCAACACATTTATCGACCCAGAAACAACATCATTTGGTAACGACCTGTCAGGTAATTACGGTGAATACTCTTCAAACCCAACTTCACGTAACTTCGGTATCAACTTAAATGTGAAATTCTAACGATTAAAAAGAAGTTTATATATGAAAAAATTAGCATTATATACCTTATTAATGGCAAGTTTATGCACAAGCTGTGACCTTGACATTAATGAAAATCCCAACTACCCAAGCAATGAGCAAATGACGCCAGACTTGATTTTTCCTTCTGTTGAAGCAGGTATTGCAGCTGCTGTAGGAGGAGAAATTCATAACTATGCGGGTTATTTTGCACAGTATTATGAACAGAATCCAGAACAAAGCCAATACATAGAAATCAGTCAGTATATGTTCAATGAGTCTTCACAGCTGATGGACTATTCATACCGCATTATTTATGCAGGGGCACTGATGGATGCTCAAGAAGTTCTAGAAAAAAGTACAAACCCTGCTGACCGTTTTGCTACAACAGTATTGCGTGCATATGTCTTACAGGTAATGGTCGACAATACTAACGAAGCTCCATATAGTGAAGCGTTAAAAGGTAACTCAGTCAGCAATCCGAAATGGGATAACGGAGAAGATGTATACAAAGGTGTATTGGCAGAAATGGATGCAGCAGAAGCAGCTTTGACAGATAATGCATCTATGGATAGCCAAGATCTGATTTTTAACCGTGATATGAAACAATGGAAAGGATTGGCTAACGCATTACGCTTACGTATGTATCTGCGCTTCATAGATGCAGGAGTAGATGCTGCTACCTATACTGAAAAAGTAAAAACTTTAGTAGCAGAAAATAATTTCTTTACTGGTGATGCTGCATTTACAGGTTTCGCAGACGAAACATCAAAACGTAATCCATGGTATGAAACGAATGCAGTAAATACACCGGGTAACCAGTGTGCAGCTTATCCGATCGTAGCTTACTATCAGGCAAATAATGACCCACGTATAGCTTACGCTATCAATAAAAACAAAAAAGAAGGCAAATATTTAGGACAGATTCCGGGTGGTAGAACAAAATCTGATGACAACAACGGTTCGGATACTTGGAAGAATGAAAATGTAAGTGCCATCAATTATCAACATTCTGACGGAAACGGAGCAACTCAGCCATTCTATCTGTTTACTCAAGCAGAACTTCAGTTCCTTATCGCAGAAGTTAATTTACGTTTCCTGAATGATGAAGGAAAAGCTCAAAATGCTTATAATGCTGGAGTTACAGCCGATTTTGAAGCACGTAGTATGAGTGGTCAAGAAGCAGGAATTTTGGCATTATGGGACAATGCTACCTCAACAAACGATAAACTTCATTTAGTATACATGCAAAAGTGGGCAGCTTTATTCTGTATGGATCATATGGAAGCATGGAGTGAAATACGCCGTACCGATTGTCCGAATATTACTACTGTTTCTCAGTTAGATATTTTTAAAGGTAACTCAAGTTATGTTCCGGGTGATTTAATAGAGCCATGGATCAACGGTCTTGGTAATGGACTGGTAAAACGTATGACATACCCATTGAGTGCACGTATGTATAATGTAAACACTCCCAAAGCAGTACCAGTAAGTACTCCTGTATGGTGGGACAAGAACTAATAACTTAAATGTTTTATAGAAATGAAAAAAATATTTTATTACATACTCATGGGAGCATTCTTATTGGGAACTGCCACCTCATGTGAAGACTCAGTAGAAGACCTTTCTAAGGTAACATATTTTGCAGAATTAAACTTGAAAGGAGATGATTTTGTAAAACTATCATTAGGTGAAACTTATACAGAGCCTGGATATGAAGCAACCGAAAACGGGGAAGATATCAGTGAAAAGGTAAAGGTCACTGGTAGTGTAGACAGCTCAACACCTGGATTTTATAACTTAGTTTATTCTGTAGCCAACGTTGATGGATTTTCAGTAACCAAAACTCGTCAAGTAATGGTAGTTAATCCTGATAGTTTTGCAAGTGCATATCAGGGAGAATCACAGGCTGGAACTCGTCACTATACAGGCGCACCCATCTTGATTACAGAAAATGAAGATGGAACTTACCTTATTGATGATTTATTGGGAGGCTTGCAGTTTTATGGAATGAATCCGGGATTTGAGCCAATGTACGATTTCCATGCTGAAGCAAAATTAAAACTGAACGCAGATAATACACTCACTTTAATTAAAGTAGGAAACTGGTATTTTGCTTCAGAACTTGCATTGAGCTTAACAGAAGGAAAATATAATCCAGAAACAGGCGTAGTCACTATGACCGTAGATTATGGAGGAACACCTCTAAGCGTTACACTAACTAAATAATTATTGAAGCTTTATGAAAAAATATATCATATTTTTATTTGCCATATTGGCTGTAGGACTAACTTCTTGTAATGACGATACCGAGCCAGGAGGAACATCTGTTGAAAAGATGGCAGGCGACTGGTGGGTTACTGCCACTGCTATAAGTAACGGACAAGAGCTTGGTGATGTAGGTTTAGGACATTTTCGCATGTACACATACAATACAGCTGCCAATGTATCTACTGAAATGTGGCTAGAAGACGGAGCAAATTTTTGGGATTATAAAGTTAAAGTAAATGTAGACTATAATAACAGAACATTTACAACCAACGACTTCATTGACAATACTTCATACGATTGCAAAGTGAAGATAACTGATGGAAAAATACTCGAAGGAGCAGCCCTTACTCCTAGTGGAATGCCTGCCGACAGTATTGTGTACATGATACAGTTTGATGATGACCCAGACGGACTGACTTATAAAGTTTCAGGATTCCGCCGCACAGGTTTCCCTGCTGATGATTTTTAATTTATTTTGTAAATATAATTAATGAAATTACTCCTGCTGTTTTTCAAAATGGCAGGAGTTTTTTTTATAAAAGGATACCCTGATAATCCTAAATTTACACCTCATATATACAATAAAAATCAATATAGTCATAGAACCATAAAAACTGTATTGTATATCCTCGTAGCTTTATATACTTTTAAAAAATCAAAAATTTAATAAAATTAATCCAATAAAAAAGATTTTGTTTTTAGCAACACTCCTGATCAGTATTTTTTGTTTTTCATCATGTTCTAAAGACGATGAAGCTATCGAAGTAAATCAGTTAGAAGGAGTATGGGGTATGACTGCCGTTAACGGATATTACTATTATGAAGGTGAAAAAATTTCTTATAATGAAAACTTCAATCCTTTTGAACCTACAGATGACTGCGAAAAAATTACTATAGAAAAAACAGACGGTAATAAATACACTGTAACTCACTATGAATACTATAGTGGTACTTGGCGTCGATACGATAGTGAAAACTTCTACCTGGAAGGAAACAATATGATTCCGGAAAGCATGGAGGGAGTCGATGTATCTACCGCAAAAATACTTGAAGCTTCTTCAGACAGACTTGTTATCGAAACAACTGGAGCAGACGAATACGGTAGTTTCTATGATAAATATACATATACACGCATGGCAGAATAATCTGCATTTCAATAAAACAACACGAGAGAGGATGCTAAACAACATCCTCTCTCGTGTTGTTTTATTTATTCTTTATCCATAAATTTGTGATATCAAAATAATATCAATTAAATATGAGTTTATGGAAGCAAAAGAATTAAATTTCAGAGGATTTAAAGCTAACGGATTTCTCATGCTGGCTATGCACCTGTTATTGATCTCAAGCATCATTATTTGCTGCTTTATGCAAATGACAACTCCATTCTTCATATTGGGTGGAGTACTCTTGCTTATCTGGTTTATTTTATTTGGTGGTTATATGCAACTGGAACCTAATGAAGCGCGTATCATGGTCTTTTTCGGGAAATATAAAGGAACTTTCAAAGAAACAGGATTCTTTTGGGTAAATCCTTTCATGAACAAGAAAAAATTATCCTTACGTGCCCGTAACCTTGATGTAGAACCGATCAAGGTAAACGATAAAATAGGAAATCCGATTCTTATCGGTCTGGTACTGGTATGGAAACTGAAAGATACATACAAAGCCATGTTCGAGATTGATTCACAAACTATGGCGAGCGATACAACCTCTTCTGGTAACGGCAAAGAAATCAGTGTTGGAAATGCTGTAGCCAATCGTATGAATGCTTTCGAGAACTTTGTGAAAATACAGAGTGATGCAGCTCTCAGACAAGTAGCCGGACAATATGCCTACGATGACAATGAAGCGGGAACTGATGAACTTACTCTACGTTCGGGAGGAGAAGAAATCAATGAACAACTGGAACAAAAGCTGAACGAACGTCTGGCTATGGCCGGCATTGAAGTCGTAGAGGCACGTATCAATTATCTGGCATATGCACCGGAAATCGCTGCCGTCATGCTACGTCGTCAACAAGCTTCTGCTATTATCAGCGCACGCGAAAAAATCGTAGAAGGAGCCGTATCAATGGTGCACATGGCGCTCGACAAGCTTTCTCAGGAAGATATCGTAGAGCTGGATGAAGATAAAAAAGCTGCTATGGTAAGTAACTTGCTTGTTGTGCTCTGTGCCGACGAAGCCGCCCAGCCGGTTGTGAACACAGGAACGCTGAATCATTAATCAAGAAAACGGCCAATGGCAAAAAAAGAGAATACGACTAAAAGTTTCGTTCTACGTGTAGATGCCGCAACGATGGAAGCTATCGAAAAATGGGCTGCGGATGAATTTCGCAGTACCAACGGGCAACTTCAGTGGATTATCAACGAAGCATTACGCAAAAGCGGAAGATTAAAGAAAACAAAGAAAACTGATACAAAAGAAGAATAATATGTTCACCATCAATTTAGGTCCGTTTTCCGGAAAAAACGCTCCTGAAATACATTATCATCCATCTATCGCAGATAGGATATTGGAAGGTACAGCAGCTCTCTGCTTGCTTTCTGGCATCGGAATAGTATGCTGGAATTATTTCCATACAGACCTCCTCTCCGATTATGGAGTATATGGAATATTCATCAGTATAGTAGTATTTGCTTTATTGTTTGGAGGAGCCTATGCTCCCGTACGTTGTATCAATTTTCCGGTACGCATTGGAAAACATAATGTTGTCAAACAATATATACTGGTCATTAAACTCATACGTATCTTCAATATCTTTTTGACATTAGTGTCCACTAAAAAATCATAGAAGTTCTTTGAAATTATTGAAATTCAATT
>ERZ831979.1637-NODE-1637-length-18515-cov-8.106176_pt1 | contig 18515 bp, 17 predicted proteins | sample MGYA00519952_ERZ831979 | MGnify/ENA primary metagenome ERZ831979 (study PRJEB31850, sample SAMEA3708723) | human gut metagenome | biome: human gut; feature: human-associated habitat; material: faeces | place: China | collected 2014 ...
GCAAGATGGCCGAGTATGCCGCCGCCGTCTGCGCAGGCCGCCCCTGCTTCCACATCAGTCTGGTGCAGGACATCAGCCCCAACTGCGACTGCCACGGCGAGAACGACGCGCCCATCCTGCCGGACATCGGCATGTTCGCCTCCTTCGACCCGGTGGCCCTCGACCAGGCTTGTGCCGACGCCTGCCTGAACGCCGCTCCGCTGCCCAACAGCCAGCTGGGCCAGAACCTCGCCACCCCGGGCTGGAACTGCCACCACGACAACTTCAAGGACTCTAACCCCAACATCGAGTGGAAAGCCACCCTCGAGCAGGCCGAGAAGATCGGCATGGGTACCCGCGCCTACACCCTCAAGAAAGTCTGATCCCAATAAAACAAAGGCCGGACGCCTCCCGCATCAAAGCGGAAAGGCGTCCGGCCTTTTCTCTGTGATTTAATACTGGCCCTTTGCCTCCGGCACGAGGGGGTCAACGACATCCTCAAGGGCGTTCCAGTCCTTCTCGGAGAAGGTCAGCTTCTTGGCGTCGAGGCCCACGTCCTCCAGACGGCCTGCCATGGCGTCCTTGTCTTCCAGCAGGGCGGCGGCATCGTCCTTTATCATGGGCCATGCCTCGGCGAAGCCCTCCTGCTCCAAGTCGGAGAGGTTGTCGTACCACTGGGTGTAGGCGTCCTCAATGGCCGTTTCCGTGCGGGCAGAGAGGTTTGCCTCGTCGGCCCAGACCAGCAGGGTGGCTGCGGCCTGCACGCTCTTGAGGGAGCAGCCGGACACGCCGGGACCCCAGCCGAGGCTGGGCTCAAAGGCGGCTGCAGTGCCGTCTACGCTGAACAGTGAGTTCTCGTCGAAATCTTTGTTGAACAGCCCGGAGGTGTCAGCCTGCGCGGTGCTGCTGGGGGTGCTCTCGCTGCTGACGCTGGACGGCTCAGAAGCCGAAGAGCTTGCGTGGGAGGCGTCGCCGTTTGTATTGGAGCAGCCTGCCAGCAGGCCGCACAGCAGAGCAGCACTCACAAGGAGCGAAAGGATGTGCTTTTGAGTCATAGGGGATGTCCTCCTTCTATCTGCGCCCGGCCCGCAGGCCGGGGAAAATATCTCTCTGAGACTAGTATACTGTTCTGTCGCGCGGTTGTCAATCGGCCTTGTCACGAACAAATTTTAAGGGGCCGTGCAGTGGGGCCGGATTGACCTTTCCGGCGCAGCGGGCTATAATAAAGGGTACAGGAATCGTTAAAATACCAAGGAGAAAATAACCATGAAGAATGCAGCTTTTTCGATAGAGGAGCTTTTCCGTTTTCTGGACGCCGGCGTCAGTGCTTTCCACTCCACGGCTGCTGCGGCCGCCATTCTGGAAGCCGAGGGCTATGTGAACTGCCCTGAGAGCGCCGCGTGGGAGCTGGCCCCCGGCGGCAAGTATTACACCACCCGTAACGGCTCTGCCGTGCTGGCATGGCGTATGCCCAAGGGTGAGCTGACCGGCTGGCACGCAGCCGCCAGCCACAGCGACTCGCCCACCTGGCGTATCAAGCAGTTCGACACGGAGGACAAGGTCTTCGCCAAGGCCGAGGTCGAGGGCTACGGCGGCATGATCATGCCCTCCTGGCTCGACCGCCCGCTGACCGTGGCAGGCCGTCTGCTGGTGCGCACCGGGAGCGGCATCGAGAGTCGTCTGGTCTGCCCCGACCGTGCGCTGGCCTGCATCCCCAACCTCTGCATCCACTTTAGCCGCGACCTGAACAACGGCATGAAGTATAACCCGCAGGTCGATCTGCAGCCCATCTTCGGCGGCAAGGGCGGAAACCTGAAAGAAGTCCTGGCCGCTGAGGCCGGTGTGAAGGCCGAGGACATCCTCGACGCTGACCTGGTCCTCGCCACCCGTGAGAAGGCTGTCCGTATGGGCCTGAACGGCGAGTATTTCATGTCCGGCCGCATCGACGACCTCGAGTGCGCCTACACCACTCTGTGGGGCTTTCTGCAGGGCCGCGGCGAAGAGGAAGGCCGCGGAGACATCTGGGTCATGTTCGACAACGAAGAGGTCGGCTCTTCCAGCCGTCAGGGCGCGCAGGGTACCCTCATGGCCGATGTGCTGGCCCGCATCGAGGAGAGCATGGGCGTCAGCAGGGAGCAGAGCATCCGCGCCCGCACCAACTCTCTGGTGCTCAGTGCCGACAACGGCCACGCCACCCATCCCAACCACCCCGAAAAGAGCGACCCCGCCAACCCCGTCGTGATGGGCGGCGGCGTCCTGCTGAAGTATAATGCCCGCCAGACCTACACCACCAGCGGATTCACCGGTGCAGCCTTCACCGCCATCTGCAAGAAGGCCGGTGTGCCGGTGCAGGTGTTCGCAAACCGCGCCGATGTGCCGGGCGGCTCCACGCTGGGCAATCTGCTGGGCCATCAGATCCTGATGCCTATGGTGGACATCGGTCTGGGCCAGCTGGCCATGCACTCCGCCATGGAGACGGCAAGCTGCGCTGACGCCGAGTACATGGCAAAGGCCGTGGCAGAGTATTACAACACCCCCATCTTCCAGCCGAAGGACGGGGAGTGGAAGCTGGGCCTGTGAGCGCTGTCGTCGGGCGGTTCGCCCCCAGCCCCAGCGGGCGGCTCCATCTGGGCAACCTCGCGTGCAGCCTCCTTGCATGGCTGAGCGCCAAGAGCCGGGGCGGGCGGATCGTTCTCCGCATCGAGGACCTGGACGCGGAGCGCTGCCCCCGCAAATACGCTGACCAGCTGGAAGAGGACCTTGGGTGGCTGGGCCTTTTCTGGGATGAGGGTGGCAGCAAGGGCGGCCCCCATGAGCCATATTACCAGAGCGAGTGCAGCGGCATCTACACTGAGAGCTACAAAAAGCTGGAAGCCATGGGGCTTGTCTATCCCTGCTTCTGCTCCCGCAGCCAGCTCCATGCCGCCAGTGCGCCCCATACCTCGGACGGCAACGTCATCTATCCTGGCACCTGCCGGGGGCTGACAGCCGAAGAGATCGCCGAAAAGCGGAAAAAGAAAGCTCCGGCCTACCGCCTCATGGTGCCGGACGAGAACATCACCTTCACCGACGGCTGCATGGGCGAACATACAGAAAACCTTCTGCGCGACTGCGGTGACTTTTACCTTCGCCGCGCCGACGGCGTATTTGCGTATCAGCTGGCCGTCGTGGTGGACGACGCCCGGATGGGTGTCACCGAAGTCGTGCGCGGGGCCGACCTGCTTTCCTCTACGGCGCGGCAGCTCTATCTGTACCGGCTTCTGGGTCTGCCTGCACCGAAGTTCGCCCACTGCCCGCTGCTGCTGGCGTCGGACGGGCGGCGGCTCTCCAAGCGGGACGGCGACCAGAGCCTTGAGAACCTCCGCGCCCGCTATACGGCCGAGGACATCGTGGGCCGTCTGGCCTATGCCTACGGCCTGCAGGAAGAGCCTGCGCCTCGGACGCCGGAAAGCCTCATCAAAGACTTTTCGTGGGATAAGGTGCTAAAGAAAGACATCTGTCTGCCGGAAGGGCTGTTTGAATAACTGAAACAAGAAAAGACCTTCAAGTTTTCATGAAGAGAACTTGAAGGTCTTTTTATATTTATAAATTGCTTTTGCGGAGAGCTTAGTTCTCTTTTGCGTGCCAAAAGAGAACCAGAAAAGCACCAGCGATTTCGACGCGCTGGATCCACGAGAAAGGGGCTGCTCGCCCCTTTCAGACCCCAAAGGAGAAGTCGAAACGGAAAAAAGCTAGCCGCTTCGCTAAACGCTTTTTTCTCGTTTCTCCGATTTGCTACTTCGTAGCTAATCAGAGCCGCTGCGGAATGCGGCGCATCTCTCCCGAGCGCTCGAGGCTGCTGGCGGCAGCGTCCAGCGCAAAGGCCAGAGCTGCGCCCAGCACCACGTCGATGCAGCTGTGCTGTTTGAGCAGCATGGTGGACAGGATGATGGCCGCGCCCAGAACGTTGGCGGCGGGCCGCATCCAGCGGCGGCCCGGCTCGTCGAAGCAGCGGCTCCGGCGGTAGCCTATCATCAGGGTCACCGAGTTGAAAACGTGGATGGAGGGGCAGACATTCCGGGCGGTGTCAACGGCATAGAGCATCCGCACCAGACGGGCGAAGATGTCGCTGCCATATACCCGGTAAGGCCGCAGAGCAAGCCCTGTGGGCAGAAGGACATAACAGCTCAGTGCGATGGTCATGCCGGTGAAGAGGCACAGGCAGACCCGCCAGAAGTCGCTGCGCTCGCCGTGCCGCAGCAGATAGAACAGGGTAAAGGGGATCCACGCGAACCATGCAAAATAGGGGACGATGGCGTACTTGCAGAAAGGGATGACATCATCCAGCTGGCAGTGTACCCAGATGGCAGGGACGGTGATATTCACCTCGAGCCAGTGGAACACGGTCAGATAAAATACAGTGTAAAGAGCCATGAAAGAGACGGGATGGCGTGCGATCCAGCTGCGCATCAGTAACACTTCCTTTTAGGGGCGGTATTCCATTTCACCCCGGCTTCATAGCATTATACGCCCCAATCATGAACAAAGCAAGACAAAAATTTGACAATCTTACTAAAACACCCTGCGAAAAACTGTGCAGATAGTCGAGCTGTTTTTTCACCATAAACAAAAACAAGCCGCTGCCAACTGGCAGCGGCTTGTTGCTTGAAGTTCAAGCAATGCCGTCCGGAATGGGTACACTCAGACGGCGGCGAAACTCAGGTGAGTATGCCGGGCTGTTATGCAGCCTTCTTCTGGGTATTCTTCTTGGTCGCGTGCAGGAAGATGGCCAGCATTGCGATGGCGAAGATGACGCCGAAGGGATATGCAACAGCGGTGTTGTAGATGGTAGCGCCCTCAGCGGTCTTGCTGTTGAGGATGCTGCCGAGGCACTCAGGAGCCAGAACGAAGTAAGTAGAAGAAACTGCGCTCATGAAGGTAGCAGGCACAGCGGTGATCCAGTAGTTCTTCTTCTCCTGGAAGAGGTACATGGAAGCAGCCCACAGGACGATCATAGCCAGAGTCTGGTTGGTCCAGCTGAAGTAGCGCCAGATAACGGTGTAGTTGATGAAGCCCAGTGCATTGCCGATGCCCAGGAAAGCGCCGACGCCCAGAACGGGGATGCAGAGCTTCAGGCGGTTTGCGTAGCTGTCCTGATCGATCTTGAACCAGTCGGCCAGGGTCAGACGAGCGGAACGGAATGCGGTATCGCCAGAGGTGATGGGGCAGACGACAACGCCGATCATAGCCAGTGCGATACCCACACCGCCCATGGTCTTGGAGCAGACGTCGTAGATAGCAGCGGACTGGCCCTCAGCCAGAGCAGCTGCCAGACCGGTGTTCAGGCCGCCGGTGATCTCGTACAGGGAGCAGCCAGCTGCGGCCCAGATCAGGGCGATGATGCCCTCGCAGACCATTGCGCCGTAGAAGACGAAGTGGCCCTGCTTCTCACTCTTCATGCAGCGAGCCATCAGAGGCGACTGAGTGGAGTGGAAACCGGAGATAGCGCCGCAGGCAACGGTGATGAACATGAAGCTCCAGATCGGAGTTCCGGAGGGATGCATGCTGCCGAAGTGCTCCCAGATCTCGGGGATGGTGTAGGCGGGGTTGGTGAAGATGCCAAAGATAACGCCGACGGCCATGATGATCAGGCAGATGCCGAAGATGGGGTAGATCTTACCGATGACGGCGTCGATGGAGATGAAGGTCGCAATGAAGTAGTAGACCAGGATGATGACCAGCCAGAACAGGGTAGTGGTCAGAACACCGGACATACCGCTGTTCTTGCACAGGGTGACGATCAGGCCGGCAGGGCCGACTGCGAACACGGTACCGACCATGATCAGCAGCACGACGGAGAACACACGCATGACGTTCTGCATCACAGGGCCGAGGTACTTGCCGGTGATCTCTGCGATAGAGCCGCCGTCATTACGCTCGCTCATCATGCCGGAGAAGTAGTCATGCACACCACCGGCAAAGATGGTACCGAAGGTGATCCACAGGAACACCACAGGACCCCACAGAGCACCCTGCAGTGCGCCGAAGATGGGGCCGAGGCCCGCGATGTTCAGCAGCTGGACCAGAAACAGCTTCCACTGAGGCATCACGACGTAGTCAACACCGTCGTTGATGCGGACAGCAGGAGTTTCACGGTCATCGGGTCCGAACGTGTTGTCAACGATCTTGCCGTAGACGAAGTAACCGCCGATCAGGATCGCTAAACAGAGTAAGAAACTAATCATACCAGAAACCTCCTTTTTGATTTCTACAGCCGACCCCATTCTGCCGACTGCCAAAATCATCCTTGGCCTTATGTTAACACATTCTTCATAAAATGAATAATATACTTCTGGTATGGGTCATATATCAAAAAATATATGGTCTGGCGCCCTGTTTGTGGGATGTCTGGCCATATTTTAACGAAGGCACGATTGAATTTCGATAACGTTTCTCTTTGAAACGATTCCAGGAATGTCCAGAAGGCAGTTTGCCAAAAATTTTAGTGCGTTTTTGTGCAGAGTGCTGAGAGAGGGCGCTTTTTTGCCTTTTTCCGTGGCTTTTCTGCATAAAATGGCGAGAGCTGGAAACAGGACCTTATTTTACCGTGAGGGCGGCTTCCCGGTGGAGCAGGTCGATGAATGCCTGTTCTTCGGGCCGGAGCGCACCGTGGTCGGGGTAGACCAGCACGTCCCGCATGACCTGACACTGGGCGGGGCATTTTTTGAGCACCAGATGGAACTGGTCCAGCGCCCGCTGGGGCATGGGGGAGGCCCACATATAAGCTGAGGGCAGCTGTTGCAAGATAGAAAACTGGCTGCACCGCTCGTAGACATGGATGCGGCGGCTGTCGTTGACGTGCCAGCGCACGCCGTCGCCACCGTCTTCGCCGGGGAGCTGGAAATCGTCGTGCATGATCTCCATATAATGGTTCAGCTCCGAGAGGTCTTTCACCTCATGCTTGGCCAGTGGGCCGTCCCGGTTGGTGAGCAGGCGGTACTCGAACTCCATCACCGGCTCCATTTTCAGGCCCCGGCGGGCGCAGTAGTGGATGTAGTGGTCGTCGTCCTCGGCGGCATACCGCAGCAGCGCCAGGTGATAACCCCGGCGCAGCACGAAGTCCAGCGCCTCCATGGAGCCGCCCTCCCGGATGTGGATGCGGAGCTGGTCGGCCCCGGCGGCTTCTTTCAGGAAATCCACCGCCGCATAGGAGGCGTAGGTGGCATGGGGGATCATCACCCGCAGCTCGGCACAGCGCTCCCGGGCGTGGTGGGCATCTTCCGTCAGGCGGTCTACCTCTTCCAGCACCCGTGCGGCCTGCTCGATGAACCGCCGCCCCTGCTCGGTGGGGATCATGCCGGTGGACGAGCGCTCAAAGATGCGCAGACCGTATTCCTCTTCCAGCTTCTTCAGCGCCTTGCTGACGTTGGGCTGGGCGGCGTAGAGCTGCTTTGCCGCAGCGCTCACCGAGCCCCATTTTTTAATGGCAACGAGATAACGCAGTTCTGTGATGTTCAAAGCTCTTCTCCCCCGGTCAATGCAGATTCTCCTTTATTCTATCAGCCCGGCGGCAGACGTGTCAAGCTGCGGTTGACGCCTCGAAGAGCGGGGCTTATAATAAAGAAAAACGCCCCGCTCAAAAGCAGGGCAGGAGGTGGAAACATGGAGCGTTACCGCGTTGTGTGCATCGAAGAGCAGATGTACGGCTGCGAAGAGCTGCCCGAAGGGGCAGAGGTCTGCTGTGATGTGACGGTAGAAGCAGCGGACGGCACCCGGAAGACCCTGTCCTGCCCCGACGCCGAGCTGACACGGCAGGGCATCGACGAGGGAGATACCGTGCTCTGGGACGGCACGGCCCTGCGCAAAGCCTGAATTTGGAAAAGAGCTGGAAAAGGAGAGGAACCTCATGAAAAAAATCGAGACTTCTGCCCTCATCGGCCTGGGTGCGCTGGGCATCCTCTTTGGCCGGAAGATGCCCGGCGTGAAGGTCATTGCGGATGCGGAGCGCGTTGCCCGCTACTCGGCCCAGCCGGTGGTCTGCAACGGCAAAGAGTGCCATTTCGACTACGTCACACCGGAGCAGGGCCAGCCGGTCGACCTGGTCCTCGTGGCCGTCAAGGCCACGGTGCTTGAGCAGGCCATCAAGGACATCAAAAAGTTCGTCGGCCCCGACACCATCATCATCAGCGTGCTCAACGGTATCACCAGTGAGAATGACATCGAGGCTGTCTATCCCGGCCACTGCCTGTGGAGCGTCGCCATCGGGATGGACGCTACCCGCGTGGGCCGCAGCCTGACGTTCGGTGCCGAAGGCCGCATCCAGTTCGGCGAGAAGAGCGGCGAGATGACCGACCGCGTAAAAGCGGTGGACGAATACCTCACCGCCTGCGGCATCGCCAGCGAGCCCTGCAATGACATCCTCTTCAAGCAGTGGAGCAAGCTGATGGTCAACGACGGCCTCAATCAGGCGGCCGCTGCTTTTGACCTGCCCTACGGCGGCCTGACCAAGCCCGGCCCGGCCTATGATAAGATGCTCGAGGCCATGCAGGAAGTCATTGATCTGTCGGTGCTGGAAGGCGTCGATCTGCCTGCCGACAACCACAAAGCCTTCCTCGAATCCATGGCCCCCACCTTCAATCCCGACGGAATGCCCAGTATGCGGCAGGACGTCCTCGCCAAGCGCCCCACCGAGGTGGAGCAGTTTGCAGGTGTCGTCCGCCGTCTGGCCCAAAAGCACGGGATGCCCACTCCGGCCAACGATTTCTTCTATGAGAAGATCCGGGAGATCGAGGCCAATTATAATAAATAAGGAGACACCATGCACAGCATTTATTTTGCCCGCCACGGCGAGACAGTCTGGAACGTGGAGAATAAGATCTGCGGCATGACCGACAGCCCCCTCACCGAAAAAGGCCGTCAGCAGGCCCGGGAGCTGGGACAGAAGGTCAAGGAAAGCGGCGCCCACATCGACGAGATATTGTATTCACCCCTGAGCCGCGCCGCCGACACCGCAAAGGCCGTGGCCGAGGCCACCGGCCTGCCCGCCCGCTGTGAGCCCCGCCTGCGGGAGCAGTGCTTTGGCAAATACGAAGGCACGCCCCGGGACGGCGCAGAGTTTCGCATCTCCAAGACCCACTTTGCCGACCGCTACGACGGCGGCGAGAGCATGATGCAGCTGGCCCAGCGCATTTATAATCTGCTGGACGAACTGCGGCAGGATGAGAACAAGACCTATCTTCTCGTGGCCCACAACGGCATCGCCCGTGTGGTCGAGTCCTATTTCCACGACATGACCAACGAGGAGTATTCCGCCGCCGGCATCAAAAACTGTGAGTTGGTGAAATACCGGTTCGAATAACAGCAAAAAGGGGCTGTTGCAAAATAAAAGTGCGATAGCAACTTGTACAAAGAAATAGTGCAAAAACAGAAACCCGGAATCCTTTTTGAGCCGTTTTGGCCCTGAAAAGGTTCCGGGTTTTGTGTATTATTTTTTCATGAAGCTATTTTGCAACAGCCTCTTAGAAGACCCGAGTTCGATTTTACACCATTGCAGACACCACTGCCACGGCCAGCACCACAAGGCCGAGGGCGATGCGGTAGATGCCGAAGAAGGTGAAGTTGTGGCGCTTGACGTAATCCATCAGGAAGCGGATAGCCGCCAGGCTGACCACGAAGGCCACCACGCAGCCCACCGCCAGCACAGCCACCTCGGTGCCGGTGATGGCGACACCGGAGACGGCGAATTTGAGTACCTTGAGCAGGGATGCACCCGCCATGACCGGGATGGCAAGGTAGAAGGTGAACTCCGCCACGCAGGCGCGGGAGAGGCCCAGCAGCAGGCCGCCCACGATGGTCGCGCCGGAACGGGAGGTGCCGGGGATGATGGCCAGCATCTGCCAGACGCCGATGATGAGGGCGTCACGGTAAGTGATCTGTTCCAGATGGGTGACGTGGGGCGCAGTGCGGCGGCTCTCCACCACAAGGAACAGCACACCGTAGAGGATGAGCATTGCGGCCACGGTGATGTAGTTGTAGAAGTGAGCCTCCATCCAGTCGTCCAACGGGCTGATGACCAGCACCGGCAGTGTGGCTGCGACCACCTTGAACCAGAGCTGCCAGACGCTGGGCTTGGAGATGACGCGGCCATGCCGCAGGCCGAAGGGCCACAGCTTGCCCCAGAACAGCACCACCACCGCAAGGATGGCACCCAGCTGGATGACCACGCGGAACATGGACATGAACTCTTCGCTGGCGTTGAACTTTACCACCTGTTCCAGCAAGATCATATGGCCTGTGGACGAGATGGGCAGCCACTCGGTGATGCCCTCCACGATGCCCATCAAAATCGCTTTGATGATCTCAAGAAACATATAAGCACTCCTCCTGCCGCACGCCGGGCGCACGGGCTTTTGTGATTCTTATCGTCATGCTGTTTCAGTATACCATATTCCGACTCTCTGCGCACCAGGAATTCAAAAATTTTATCTCTGGAGTCCCCTACAGCTTTTCTATTTATCTGCGGGGGAAAATATGCTATACTGGGATGTAGATTTATCGGAGACGAAGTTCCATATATATTTTACAGCGAGGTAATTCCATGAACATTCTTGTAATCGGCTGCGACCAGGTGGGCGCATCGCTGGTGCGGGACCTGGAGCGCATCGGCCACGACATCTCCATCATCGAAAAGGACTCTGAACAGCTCAAACGTCTGGACGCCTTCGACGACTATACCTTCAGCGGCAACGCCCTTGTGGGCGACCCCACCGACCCCGACGTACTGCGTCAGGGCGGCATCGAGAACTGCGACGCCGTGGCCGCCGTCAGCGAGGACGACTCCCTCAACCTGATGGCCGCGCAGATCGCCAAGAGCCTCTTTCAGCGCGAAAAGGTCATCTGCCGCGTCTCCGACCCCCACCTGCAGGTACTCTACCACAAGGCTTACGAACTGGACACCATCTGCCCCACCGTCCTCACCGAGCAGGCCGTGTTCCGTTCTCTCGCCAAATAACCGATACCATTCGTATAATGAGGTAGTATTATGAAAGTTTGTATTGCCGGCGGCGGGCGTGTGGGCCGGTATCTGGCCCAGAGCCTGCTGGCCAACCGCCACGAAATCGTCATCATCGAGCCAGTGGAGAGCCAGTGCCGGATGCTGGCCGATATGCTGGACATCCCGGTCATCTGCGGCGACTCCATCAGCGTGGACACTCTGCGCACCGCCGACGTCGCCAGCTGCGACGCCTTTGTGGCTGTGACCGGCTCTGACGAAGACAACCTTGTGGCCTGTCAGATCGCCAAGCGGGAGTTCGGCGTAGACCGCACCGTGGCCCGGGCCTCCAACCCCAAGAACCGCGAACTGCTCCACACTCTCGGCGTGGACACCGTGGTCTGCGGCACCGACAACCTGAGCCACATTCTCGAGCGGGAGATCGAGACGGATACCATCCGCCAGCTCCTCTCTCTGGGCGGCGGCACGGCCAGCCTGAACGAGATCTTGCTGCCCGAGAATTTCCTCTACGCGGGCAAGGCCATCATGGACATCCCCATCCCGGGCGACACCATCCTGATCAGCATCACCCGCGACACCGAGTTCATCATCCCCCACGGCAGCACGATCCTGCTGCCCTGGGACCACATCCTCTGCCTGACCCGTGACGACAGCCTGCACGAGCTGACCGAGGCCTGGGGCCTCAGCGATAAGTGACGGAGCAGGAGCTGCGGCGCACCGCCGTCATCATCCCGCCTACTGGCCGGGCCGTCCTCTGCGTCTGGGCGGCGGTGCCGGGGCTGTTCGCTGCGCCCTTCGTGTTCTGGCAGAGCGTCGCCGCCGGAGCGGGTTTCTGCCTGCTCTGGGGCTTTCTGGTCTACTGCCTCTGGGCGCGGGCCTGCAGCTTCGCTGCTGTGCTGGGGGAACGGACCGTAACGGTCTACTCCGGCGTTGCGCTGCCGGTGCGTCAAGTGCTTCCCCGCCGGGCCGTTACCAGCGTCCGGCTGCTCCGGACACCTCTGCTGCGGCTGGGCGGCGTCTCGCTGCTCATCGTGGCAGCCCCGGGTGCGAAGCTCTTTCTGCCCGCCATCCCGGCCCCGCAGGCCGGGCTTCTGGCCCACATTCTGGCGGAGGATGCACCATGACCCGACAACGGCATTACCATCCCCTCGCCGCCCTCCGCTTCCTGCGCAAGGCGGTCGTCGTCTGCCTGCTGCCGCTGGCGAATGCTCTGCTGGAGTTCAGCCTGAACGCTCTGCTCACAGCTCTGCGGCAGGACGCCGCGCTTCTGCTCTTCCTCTGCGGGGCCAGCTCCATCCTGCTGGAAGCCAGCAGCTGGGCGCTGGATGAGGCCGGTGTGCTCCGGCTGCGGTGGGCGTTCATCTCCAAGCGGGAGCGCATCATCCGGGGCGAAGCTCTGGCCGCACTGACCATTGAGCGGCCGCTTTTCTTTCGGCTGCTCGGGGCCAGCCGGGTGGTGCTCTACCCGGTGGGCCAGCCTGCCAAGCGAGCCGTCACCCTTTATTTGCACAAAGAAGACGCGCAGGAGCTTGCTGACCGCCTGATGCCTGTCCGGGACCCGGTCTGCCACCGCCCTGCCGGGGGCGAGCGGGCCGCGCTGGTGGTTTTGGGTGCCAACGGCCTGTCCACGCTGGCGCTGACCTATTTGGCCATCCGGCAGAGCCGACCATTTCCCCTCACCGCCGAGGCGGTAGCCCTCTCCCGGCTGAACATCCTCGTCCGGTTCGCCGCCCACTGGCTGCCCGCCGGTGCGGCGTGGATGCTGGTGCTGACCGGGGCGCTCTTCGGCATCAGTCTGGCCCGCAGTTTTGTCCAGACCGTCCATTATACGGTCTGGCACACTGCCGACCAGCTGGGCAGCCGGGGCGGCTGGCTGTCCCGGTTCGAGTTTCGGGTGCGGAGCAGTGAGATAAGCTACGCGGACGTCCGCGTCTCCCCCATCGCCCGGCTCATGAAGCGCTGGCCGGTGTTCGTGGTGGCAGGCAGCTGCCGCCCGGAACTGCCGCTTTTTGTCTACCGCTCCGGGCAGGAAGAGCTGTTCCGGGAGCTGCTGCCCGAGTTCCGGATGCCGCCCGACACCCGGCACGACCTCACCCACCGCAGCGCCGTCTTCTTTGCGCCTGCCGGCATCCCGTTCGGGCTGTGCCTTCTGCTGGTTCTGGTCTCCCGCAGTGTCCTGCCTGCCCTCACGGGGACATTGCTCATCCCGACAGCGGTATTTGCCGTCTTTCTGGCGGGCGGGCTGATGGGCTGGCTGAAAGAGGGCATCTGGCTCCGGGAGGGCCGGTTCACCCTGCGGCGGCAGAAGGGTGTTTATCTCCACTGCATCTGTGTGTTCCACCCGGACGTCTGCCTGCGCACCTTCCAATCGCCCTGGGCGGCACGTTATCAGCGCATGACGCTGACGCTGGCTCTGCCCGGGCAGGTGCGGCTCAAGGTGCGCAGCATCCCCATGCGGGACGCTGCGCCCTGTCTCAACGCTTTGGAACAGAAAACATAAAACAAAAGGAAGTCTGATTTTCATGATAAAAACCATTCTCTTCGATTTGGACGGCACCTTACTGAACACCATCGACGACCTGGCCGACGCGGCCAACTGGGTCTGCACCCAGCACGGCTGGCCGACCTTTCCAGTAGAGACCTACAAGCACTTCGTGGGCAACGGCATCCCGAAGCTGGTAGAGCGCTTTTCCCCGGAAAACGCCAGGACGCCCGAACAGCTTGCCGCCACGCTGGCCGAGTTCTCGGCCCGGTATGACGCCCACAAGGAAGACAAAACGGCCCCCTATCCCGGCATTCTGGAACTGCTGGCCGCGCTGAAGGTCGAGGGCGTCCAGACCGCCGTTTTTTCCAACAAAGCGGACGCTTTTTGTGGAAAGATCATCGAGCACTACTTCGGCCCGGGCAGCTTTTCGCTGGTGCGGGGCAGCCGCCCCGGTGTTCCCACCAAACCCGACCCGGCTGGCGTCTACTCTCTGATGGCTGACCTCGGCGCAGACCCGCAGAGCACCCTTTTCGTGGGCGACAGCGACGTAGACATCCTTACGGGACACAATGCCGGTCTGCCCGCTCTGGGCGTTCTCTGGGGCTTCCGGGGCGAAGCAGAGCTGACCGCCGCCGGTGCCGATGCTCTGGCCGCAAAGCCAGAAGATATTCTGACGTATCTCCACCAGCACTGAAAAACAAAAACACGGCCCTGCCGGGACGCTGAAATGCATCCTGACAGGGCCGTAGTTTTTTTGCAAAAGGAACTGATGGAAAAATACCGCGAGTGAGCGGCTGAGCCATTCCTCAAGCAAAGAAAAAATGATTCAAAAGAGCTATTTTACAATTTTCCGCTTTTCTGCTATACTCGGGCTATAGAACGACCCCCGGCAGAACACCGAGGGACATCGAAACAGGAGGTTGCAACTTATGGGCTTTTTAACTGGTAAAACCGCCATCATTACCGGCGCAGGGCGCGCTGTCCTGAAGGATGGGGGCTGCGGCTCCATCGGCTACGGCATCGCCACCGCATACGCCAAGGAGGGCGCGAACCTCGTCATCACAGGCCGCAATGTCAAGAAGCTGGAAGCAGCCAAGCAGGAGCTGGAAAGCCTCTACGGCATCAAGGTGCTGACCGTGCAGGCCGATGTCTGCGCGGGCTGCGACAACGAGGCCACTGTGGCAAATGTGGTCAAGCAGGCTGTCGATACCTTCGGCGGCATTCAGGTGCTCATCAACAATGCACAGGCTTCGGCCTCCGGCGTGCCGCTGGCCGAGCACACCACCGAGCAGTTCGATTTGGCCATCTACTCCGGCCTCTACGCCGCTTTCTACTACATGAAAGCCTGCTACCCCTATCTGGCTGAGTCTCACGGCAGCGTCATCAACTTCGCTTCCGGCGCTGGCCTCTTCGGCAACTTCGGCCAGTCGGCCTATGCTGCCGCCAAAGAGGGCATCCGCGGTATGTCCCGCGTCGCCGCCACCGAGTGGGGCAAAGACGGCATCAACGTCAACGTGGTCTGCCCGCTGGCATGGACGGCCAAGCTCGAGCAGTTCAGGGACACCTACCCCGACGCTTTCAAGGCCAACGTCAAGATGCCCCCCATGGGCCACTACGGCAACGCTGAGACGGAGATTGGCCGTGTCTGCGTCCAGCTGGCCATGCCGGATTTCAAGTATATGTCCGGCGAGACCCTGACGCTGGAAGGCGGCATGGGCCAGAGACCGTAAAACGACATCATCTGCTTCCTTGCATAACGAACCCCCGCCTGCCGGATGGTGCAGGCGGGGGTGATTTTTGCTCTGATTCCCGTACGGGTCAAACGAAGCGGCAGTAACCACGGTAGACATTCCTGAAGATTGGGACCCGCGGGCTAAGCAACATCCCACTGGGCTGATTGCTTACGGCGCTGCGCGCCGCCGCCCTGCCGGGTTGTGGCTCCCAGCATCCGCTTCGTGCCTCGGGCGGCGCTCGCGTCTCGCTGGCCACGGCCCCAACAATGACTCCCTGTTTCTGCCGCAGGCAGCGGTCGTCATTGTTGCAATTCCCGTACAGGTCAAATAAAAAATCCTCTGCACATTGTGCAGAGGATTTTTATGACCCGTACGGGAATCGAACCCATGTTACAGCCGTGAAAGGGCCGTGTCTTAACCGCTTGACCAACGGGCCTTAGAAATACAGAGCTTCGCTAAAACCTCCGACTTTCATCATCCACTATTGCGGACGACCGTCCCCCTTATCTTAGCGAAACTCTGTAACGTGGTAGCGGTAACTGGATTTGAACCGGTGACACTTCGGGTATGAACCGAATGCTCTAGCCAACTGAGCTATACCGCCATATTTATTTGTTGCACTTGAACAGTGCTTTATTATTATATCCAACAACCCCCGTTTTGTCAACAACTTTTTCAAAAAAATCTTCAATTTTTTCATTCTTTCTGATTTTATACGTCCGTACGCAAAAAGTCCCCGCCATCCTGTATGAATGGCGGGGACTTTCAACATTTTATTGGAGAATGGTGGAAAGCAGGCTTACTTCTTGTGGACAGGCACCATGACCTCGAGGCCGCCCATGTAGGGCTGCAGGACCTTGGGGATGGTGACGCTGCCGTCGGCCTGCAGATGGTTCTCGAGGAATGCGATGAGCATACGCGGAGGAGCCACGCAGGTGTTGTTCAGAGTGTGGGCCAGATAGGTCTTGCCATCCTTGCCCTTGACGCGGATGTGCAGGCGGCGGGCCTGTGCATCGCCCAGGTTGGAGCAGGAGCAGACTTCGAAGTATTTCTGCTGGCGGGGGCTCCATGCCTCGATGTCGCAGCTCTTGACCTTCAGGTCAGCCAGGTCACCGGAGCAGCAGTTCAGCTGACGGACAGGGATCTCCATGCTGCGGAACAGCTCGACGGAGTTCTTCCAGAGCTTCTCGTACCAGTCAGCGCTTTCCTCGGGACGGCAGACGACGATCATCTCCTGCTTCTCGAACTGGTGGATGCGGTAGATGCCACGCTCCTCGATGCCGTGAGCGCCCTTCTCCTTGCGGAAGCAGGGGCTGTAGGAAGTCAGGGTCAGGGGCAGAGTAGCCTCATCCAGAGTCTGGTCGATGAAGCGGCCGATCATGGTGTGCTCACTGGTGCCGATGAGGTAGAGGTCCTCGCCCTCGATCTTGTACATCATGGCGTCCATCTCAGGGAAGGACATGACGCCCTGCACCACGTTGCCGTGCATCATGAAGGGAGGGATGACATAGGTGAAACCCTTGTCGATCATGAAGTCGCGGGCATAGGCCAGAACAGCCTCGTGCAAGCGGGCGATGTTGCCCAGCAGATAATAGAAGCCATTGCCGGCCACGCGGCCTGCAGCATCCATATCAATGCCGTCGAAGCTCTCCATGATCTCGGTGTGGTACGGGATGGGGAAATCAGGCACGACCGGCTCACCAAAGCGCTGAGCCTCGACGTTGTAGGTGTCGTCCGGGCCGATGGGTACGCTGGGGTCGATCATCTGGGGGATGGTGTACATGATCTCCTGAATGCGTTCAGCCAGCTTTGCCTCCTCGGCTTCCAGCTCTGCCATCTTGTCGGCGTCAGCCTTGACAGCGGCGTTGTTGGCGTCGATCTGAGCCTGCAGCTCAGCCTTCTTGGCCTCGTCGTCGCACTTCTTCAGCTGGCCGAACAGAGGGCCGTTGGCCTTGCTCAGCTTGTTGCGGGCAGCCTTCAGGGACTCGACTTCCTTCAGGCACTCGCGGTACTTGGCGTCCTTCTCGATGACTTCGTCAACGAGGGGGAGCTTTGCATCCTGAAACTTCTTCTTGATGTTTTCCTTGACAGCGTCCGGGTTTTCACGGACAAATTTGATATCAAGCATGATTTACTCTCCTTACTCTATTTCGGTTCGCACGGGCAGGTAAGCCCTTCCCCGTGCCGTTCAAAGGCGGCGTGCCGCCTTGGATCGCTATGTTTTTCTTCTCGGTCAGGCTTGCCTTCGTACAACCCTCTCAGTCGGGCTGGCGGCGTATACGAAAAGCTTCCATCGGCTGCCAGGGCCTCTCCTACCAGGCAACAACAATGACGGAGAGGTTTAATCCTCAACCTGATATTGCCCTAATAAGTTTGCAAAAGCCTTCAGCTGTTCATCCGAGTAGAAGTGGACGGTCAGCTTGCCCTTGCCGTCGTGGTAGGCCACATTGACCTCACTGCCCAGCGCCTGCTTCAGGCTCTCCTCCACCTCCACAGGCAGGGTGCCGCGCGGGGCAGGCTCCACAGGCTCTTTGGGGGGCTTGGCCAGCTTTTTGCACAGGGCCTCTGCCTGCCGGACGTTCAGCTCATGGTCGGCAATGATCTGTGCCGCCTGCTCCTGCAGCTCCGGGGTGGGCAGGCCCAACACCACCTTTGCGTGGCCCGTGGTGAGAAAACCGCCCTTCAGCAGCTCCAGCACCGTTTCAGGCAGGTTGAGCAGACGCAGGCTGTTGGCCAGCGCGCTGCGGCTCTTGCCCAGTTTGCGGGCGGCCTGCTCCTGGGTCAGGTCACAGCGGGTCATCAGCTCCCGGATGCCCAGTGCTTCTTCCACCGGGTCCAGATCCTCGCGCTGAAGATTTTCCACCAGCGCCAGCTCCATGGCCTGCTCATCCGTGACATCCTTCACAATGACGGGTGCCTCGGTCAGGCCCGCCATCCGGCAGGCACGCCAGCGGCGCTCACCAGCCACGATGAGATAGCGGTCTACCCCGTGGGGCCGCACCGCGATGGGCTGCAGCAGGCCGTGCTCTGAGATGCTGGCCGCCAGCTCTGCCAGCGTTTTCTCATCAAAGGTCTTGCGGGGCTGAGCCGGGTCCGGCTCGATCTCCCGCAGGGGCAGCGTCTCGATCCGGTTATCGGACTCAAAGCTGGGGGCTGTGTCCTCAAACAGACTTTCCAGCCCCCGGCCCAGTCCTCCTCTTTTTTTTGCCATAGGTTACGCTTCCCCCTGCTTCACTTGTTCCAGTGCGCTTTTCTGCTCGGCGGGGGCACTGTTCCCTTTTGTGCGGCGGCGTGCCGGTTCATGCGGGCGGTTGTTCTTTACGAACTC
>ERZ831979.1639-NODE-1639-length-18487-cov-3.833225_pt1 | contig 18487 bp, 18 predicted proteins | sample MGYA00519952_ERZ831979 | MGnify/ENA primary metagenome ERZ831979 (study PRJEB31850, sample SAMEA3708723) | human gut metagenome | biome: human gut; feature: human-associated habitat; material: faeces | place: China | collected 2014 ...
TTACTATACTCATCTGATGAACTTGAACTTTCTTGCGGTATAATCGGGAATTCGGGTACAAATATCCGTAAATCATATACACCTTCGCTTGTGCTATCGCGGTACCTTTGTCATCAGAAGTTTAACAAGAAAAATAGAGTAATATAGCGTATGGCAAAAACAATTTTAGGAGTTCTGTCACTGCTTGTCATAATGTCGTGCAGTATTCCCGTAAAGGAGAACACCGTTCAACCCAATATAATGGAAACGAACAAGAAAAATCTCGGAAATCTGTTGGCGCTCTATCCCAAGCCGATGACGGTTGTTGGGGCGGAGGTTGAAGGGAAAGTAAACTGGCTAGTGGTAGGGCATACGGGTGTTATTGGACATGAGCGGATACTCATCAGCATGAGTAAAAGCCATTACACTAATCAAGGGATAAAGGACTCAAAACGACTTTCCGTCAATCTAGTGAGTCGTGAAATATTGCCGAAAGCTGACTATGTGGGAAGTGTAAGCGGTGCGACGGTCAATAAGTCGGAGGTGTTTGCCTACCATATTGGCGAAAACGGTACCCCCGTTATAGACGCATCACCCCTCACCATGGAGTGTGAGGTGGTAGACATCTATGAAACTGAAGGTTTCGACAATTTCATTTGTGCGATAGTCAATACATACGCTGCTCCTGAAGTGCTTGATAATAACGGGAAACTTGACTATACGAAGCTGAAACCCGTATTGTTTGAATTTCCGACCTATTCCTACCTTGCCACGGGAGAGATTATCGGCAAATGCCTGAATCTGGATAAGCAGCCGGGTATGTGCGCCAAAGAGCCGATGAGTGCTGACGGTATCGTGCGGTTGTCGAAAATCGAGGTTTATCCGCAGTATCTCGACGAGTATATGAAATACGCAACCGAAGTAGGCGAAATCTCTCTGCGTACCGAATCGGGCGTGCTGACTATGTATGCGGTCGGCGAGAAGGAGAATCCCTGCAAGGTGACTATTCTCGAAACCTATGCGAGCCATGCGGCTTATGAAAAACATATTGCATCAGAACACTTTCAGAAATACAAGCAAGGAACGTTGCACATGGTCAAATCATTGGTCTTGTCTGACCAGACGCCACTTAATCCGGCTAACAAGCTCAATAACTTCATGCAATAAATAGAACGACTATGAACAAGATTTTTTTAATTTCAGTATTCAGCATTTTAACACTCAATGTTATGGCACAAGAAAAGATAGTACAGACAGCAGGACGCACCCAGTTGGGTGAGTTTGCTCCTAAATTTGCGGAACTAAACGACGATGTCCTCTTTGGCGAGGTCTGGAGCCGCACCGACAAACTCGGTCTGCGTGACCGTAGTTTGGTAACTATAACTTCTCTTATCAGTCAAGGAATCACGGATAATTCGCTCGTGTTCCACCTTCAGTCGGCAAAAAAGAACGGCATCACCCGTACGGAGATTGCTGAAATCATCACCCATATCGGATTCTATGCCGGTTGGCCCAAAGCGTGGGCAGCGTTTAATCTGGCCAAAGGCGTATGGGCAGAGGACACCGCCGGTGAAGATACCAAAGCCGCGTTCCAGCGTGAAATGATTTTCCCCATTGGAGAACCGAACACAGCATACGCACAGTACTTCATAGGTAACAGCTATCTTGCTCCCGTTTCACGTGAGCAGGTTTCCGTCTCTAACGTCACTTTCGAGCCTCGTTGCCGCAATAACTGGCACATACACCGCGCTACTAAAGGCGGTGGGCAGATGCTTATCGGTGTTGCCGGTCGTGGATGGTATCAAGAAGAAGGCAAGCAGGCAGTAGAGATTCTACCCGGTACGGTTATCCATATCCCTGCAAATGTGAAGCATTGGCACGGTGCCGCTTCTGATGGTTGGTTTGCCCATCTTGCTTTCGAAGTTCCCGGTGAGGATACTTCTAATGAATGGCTAGAGCCGGTGACGGATGAAGAATACGATAAACTTAAATAACACCACCCACACTCCCGTAATTCAAGCGATTACGGGAGTTTTTGTTTTATGGAGCTATGATTTAGTAGCTGGAGGGGACAGCATAATCCGTAATTTGGGTATAGATACCGGGGATTTGTCTACACGGCATATGACGGATACTGCCTATTTTTGCATCATCATTAATAATCCTAAAGATAATTATAAAATCAACAGAAAGATGAATATGAAAAAATTACTATTAATTTCTATGATGCTGATGACCGTTCTGGCAATGGCAGCCTGCGAAGATTCAGGTGATGAACCGTTTACACCCGAACATCCTGAACTTTCCGGACCATCGGGTGGGGAAGATGAGAATGAATCCGAAGTTCCGGATGTATCTTCATTGCAGGTAAATATCATGGTTAGCAATCGTACCATTACTGCCACTATGGAGGACAATGCCGCCACACAGGATTTTCTTGCTCGTCTGCCATTGGAGGTTACGTTGAATGATTACAATAATACTACAGAAAAAATCTTCTATCCCTCTCCGGCTCTGGCAATTGAAGGTGTTACGCGTGGCTGTGCTCCTATTGCCGGTGATATAACCATCTATGCCCCATGGGGAAATGTGGCAATTTTTTGTAAGAATGGGTCTTATAGTGATACTTTGATTAAAATCGGTCGTGTTGATGGCAATGGCATTGAAATGTTGAGTGTGCCCGGAGATATACTTGTGAGATTTGAAAGAAGATAAGAATGGATTAATAAGGGCACTATGACTACGAACGAATTCAAGGAATATGTAAAGACGCGTCAAGCGCTTGATACGGAGGAGATACATCGCTTTATGGACAAAATGAGCAATGAAGCCAGACGCATCACTTTCCGGCTGAACACGGCATATCATACACCGGACGAGGTACGTGGGTTACTCTCCGAATTGTTCGGTTATCAAGTCCCGTCATCGTTCCGGGTATTCCCACCGTTCTATACCGATTTCGGGAAGAATATTACAGTGGGCGAAGGCGTATTTATTAATGCCTGCTGTCATTTTCAGGACCATGGTGGTGTGATAATCGGTGACGGATGCCAAATCGGGCATAATGTAGTCTTTGCAACGCTCAATCATGGTTTGCCTCCGGAAGAACGCCAAACTACCTATCCGGCACCGATTGTATTGGGTAGGAATGTCTGGGTAGGTTCTAATGCGACGATTCTTCCAGGAATGACAATCGGTGACAATGCTGTGGTGGGAGCTGGAGCGGTTGTGACGAAAGATGTGGAAGCGAATACAATAGTAGGCGGTGTCCCCGCGAAATTGATAAAGAGAATAGAGTAATAATTATAACATTGAAAACAAGATGAGAATAATATCAAATACAGCATTCGGTGGAGAAAGACCTTTGTTTGAATCACATGACTTACGTTTGGAGAATGTAATTATCCATGCCGGAGAATCAGCCATCAAGGAATGCAGCAACATCGAAGCTGTCAATTGTCGATTCGAAGGGAATTACCCCTTCTGGCATGTTCACGGGTTTGTAATCGACCGTTGTTTTTTCGATGTCGGCGGGCGTTCGGCACTGTGGTATTCCGACCATCTGAAAATGACCGATACGCGTATCGACGCACCCAAAATGTTCCGCGAGATGCACGACATCGAAATTGAGAATGTAGAGATGAACGATGCCGATGAAGTATTCTGGCGTTGCCAGAATCTGAACATCAGAAATCTGAAGTTGCATGGAGGAACTTATCCGTTCATGTTCAGTAGCGACATCCGCATAGACGGATTGGAGAGCGACAGCAAATACGTTTTCCAGTATGTGAAGAATGTAGAGTTGCGCAATGCCAAAGTCACTACAAAGGATGCTTTCTGGGAGGTGGAGAATGTGACAATCTACGATTCCGAACTCAATGGCGAATATCTCGGCTGGCATTCGCACAATCTCCGGTTGGTGAACTGCCATATAACCGGTGAGCAACCGCTCTGCTATGCCCACGACCTCGTATTGGAGAATTGTACCTTTGGTCCCGACTGCGACCGGGCTTTCGAATACAGTTCGGTGCAGGCAACCATCAAGGGGGCGATAGGTGGGGTGAAGAATCCACGGACAGGCAGTATCACTGCCGAAAGCTATGGGGAAATCATTCTCGATGAAAATATAAAGGCACCTGCCGACTGTGAGTTGAAGCTTTGGGACGAGAAAACTTGTTTCACCGACTGATGCCTTTGCAAATAGCCTGATGGGAATAAAAAAGGGAAAGACCGATTACTTGTTGTCGCTTATCCGCGAAGGGAAGAGTATGACGCTGGGGCAGCAGTTACGCCTGACTGCATACCTCAGTGTCCCTGCTATTATGGCGCAGGTGTCCTCCATCGCCATGCAGTATATCGATGCTTCGATGGTTGGTAGCCTGAGTGCGAATGCAGCGGCTTCCATCGGATTGGTTTCAACCACGACATGGCTGTTCTGGGGATTGTGTGCCGCCGCTGCAACGGGATTTTCTGTCCAAGTGGCACACCGGATTGGGGCCGGAGATTTTGCAGGAGCGAAAAAAATACTCCGCCAATCGGTTACGGCTACACTTGTTTTCAGTTCTTTGTTGGCGGTTGTCGGCATTTCTATCAGTGGTGTGCTTCCCGGCTGGCTGGGTGGTGATGAAATGATACGGAGCGATTCATCCTTCTATTTCCGGATATTTTCACTTTTCTTACCCGCCTTGCAGTTGAATTTCCTTGCGGGCGGCATGTTGCGGTGTAGTGGGAATATGCGTGTACCCAGTATGCTAAATGTACTGATGTGTTTTTGGGATGTCGTGTTCAACTTCTTCCTTATTTTCCCGACACGGCAGGTAGACTGGTGGGGATGGGAGTTCATCGTTCCCGGCGTAGGTTTAGGTGTGGAAGGTGCGGTATTGGGAACCGTGTTGGCCGAACTTATCACTGCCGGTGGGATGATGTGGTATCTTTGCCGTCGCTCGTCCATGTTGAGACTATCCGGGGGGCAGGGCAGTTTTCTTCCCCGGAAAGAGACGCTGCGCCAGGCTGTCCGCATCTCCCTGCCAATGGGATTCGAGCATATTGCCATTTGCGGAGCGCAGATTATGACGACGGTTATCGTCGCACCGCTCGGCATCGTCGCCATTGCCGCCAACTCATTTGCCATCATCGCTGAAAGCCTTTGTTATATGCCCGGCTACGGTATATCGGAGGCTGCCACGACGTTGGTAGGCCAGAGTCTTGGAGCAAACCGTATCCGGTTACTCAAGCGTTTTGCCAACATTACCGTTTGGTCAGGGATGCTGATTATGGGAGTCATGGGAGTGCTGATGTATGTGGCGGCCCCTCAGATCATCGGAGTGATGACGCCTGTGGAGGAAATCCGCATGTTGGGAATCGGGATTCTGCGGATAGAAGCTTTTGCGGAGCCGATGTTTGCGGCATCTATCGTCGCCTACGGTGTATTTGTGGGTGCGGGCAATACATTTGTTCCCAGTCTGATGAATTTTGGCAGTATCTGGGGTGTCCGGCTGACACTGGCAGCATGGCTTGCCCCTACGATGGGGCTACGGGGCGTATGGCTTGCCATGTGTATTGAGCTTTGTTTCCGGGGAGCGATTTTTCTTGTCAGGCTTTGGAGTGGTAACTGGATTTATAAGTTGCGAATAAAAAGATAAATTATGAAATACGATTTCGATACAATCATCCCGCGTCGCGGGACGAATTCTTATAAATGGGATACTCCCGAAGAGGAGAATGTACTGCCCATGTGGGTGGCAGATATGGATTTCCGTACAGCACCCGCTATTATCGATGCCTTACAAAAGCGGGTGGCGCACGGTATTTTCGGTTATACAAAAGTACCCGAAGCCTATTATGATGCGGTCGTCCGGTGGTTCGATGACCGGCATCGCTGGCAGGTTGATTCCCGGTGGATTATCTATACGAGTGGTGTCGTGCCGGCTCTGTCAGCCATTATCAAAGCCTTGGCCATGCCGGGTGATAAAGTCATCGTTCAGACTCCTGCCTATAATTGTTTCTACTCATCTATCCGTAATGACGGATGCGAGTTGTTTGCCAATAATCTCGTTTATCAGGATGGCCGCTACGTAATCGACTTTGCCGATCTTGAAAGGAAAGCTTCCGATCCGAAAGCAAAAATCCTGCTGCTGTGCAATCCTCACAATCCGGTCGGACGGGTCTGGACTCCGGAAGAACTGCAGCATATAGGTGATATTTGTTTACGGAATGAGGTGTTTGTCGTGGCGGATGAGATTCATTGTGAACTGACTTACGAAGGATATGACTACACACCCTTTGCCTCCTTGTCCGAACGCTTTTTGCAAAATTCCGTCACTTGCGTTTCGCCGAGTAAGGCGTTCAACCTTGCCGGGTTGCAAATCGCCAATATCATCGCAGCCGATGAAGAGGTGCGCCGCCGTATTGACAGAGCCATTAACATCAACGAGGTATGCGACGTCAATCCGTTCGGCGTAATCGCCACAATGGCAGCTTACAACGAAGGTGGGGAATGGCTCGATGCCTTGCGGAAATATCTGCGGGGGAATTACGAATACCTCTGCTGCTTTTTCAAGGAACGGTTACCACAATATCCCGTGCTGCCACTCGAAGGAACTTATTTGGTTTGGATAGACTGCCGTGCTTCCGGTATCAGCTCAGATGTTGTCGCCTTGCGTTTGCAAGAACAACAGCATCTGATGGTCAATTCCGGTACGATGTACGGTCCCGGTGGAGAGGGCTTTATCCGGCTGAATATCGCTTGTCCCCGGGCTCTGCTTGCTGATGGACTGGAACGGATGGCCCGTTTATTCTATCGTGAAGTCTTCTGATTTAAATCCGCTGTAATACCTACCGGAGAAGGCGGTGAACTTCAGGACACAATAATCGGGATCAGTCACTCCTTCGGGATAGTACATAGTGTCGCCTTCCTGCCATATCATTTCCTTACTGGTGCTGTCCGTCAGTATCTCCATCGTGCCGCGCAGCATTACGCCCTTGAAGAAGCGTGTGTTGCAGACGTAAAGGCATGCCCGGTTATTTTTGAGAAATTGCGAAACGCGCATCGACGAGGTGTTCGTTGATAGGTAAATGTGTTTGAGCCCTTCCCTTTTGCGGGTTTGCAACATGGCCTTGATGTTGGGAAAGCCTTCGGCATCCACCGAACCGACAAAGATGGTTTTTTCCTTGTCAATCATGTTTCCTACTGTTTTTTCTGCATCTCTCATTGTTTGTTTTTTTTATGGGTTATTGTTTCAAGGGCAAAGATAGCCGGTAAGTGGAACTTTTGTACAATAAAAAAGAAGGAGGATATGTCACTTTTCACGGTTTCTCCATTTTCCGGTAGGCGAGGGGAGTATACCCTATACATTGTCGGAAACTACGTACAAAGTAGGAGACGGTTGAGAAATGGAGTTCGGAGGCTATTTCTGAAATGGGGAGGTCGGTGTAGGTGAGCAGACGCTGGGCTTCGTCTGTAACCTTGTTGAGTATGTACTGCTTGGCGTTGATGTTTATGGCCGAAGAGAGGATTTCGTTCAGATAGTTGGGAGTGATGCATAGTTTATCGGCATAGAATTGTACAGAATGCTGCTCCCGGAAGTGCTCCCCAACCAATTCGAAGAATCGGCTGAGGTGGAAGCTGCTGATATCTTTATGTGGCTCCTTACCCGTCTCCGGAGGGATAGAGGTGCGGTAGGCACGGTTGAGTAGCATGAGGACTTCGTAAAGTAAGGCGCGTAATATGCCCGTATCGTGTGGGTGGAAAGAGTCGATTTCGACCTTTATGTCGTGCAGAAGTTGGAGTATTCGTACATAGAGCCCGTTCGGCAGTTGGAGTTTGTCTACCATTTTTCCCATTCGGAAGAACGGGAGGTGCTGCACGAATAGTGGGTCTTTGAAGAAAGAGGTCAAAAAGGTATCCTCAAAAATTAGAGCATGACCGTTGCCGATACGGTCTGTGTCCCAACTGCGCACCTCACCTGGTTTGGAGAAGAATACATCACCGGGAGCTGCCAAGTGTGTCCGGTTACCGATAGTGAATTCTCCTTCTCCTTCTGTGATGAAGGTGATGTCATAGTAGGTCAGAATATGTACTTTTCCCTGGGTCAAGAATTTCCGGGTATACTGCAAATCAACGACATCTATCAGAAGTTCGCTTCCGTACTTAGTTTTGTAGAAATTGTATCGTGGGATGGCATTTTTCATGGCTTAACATTGTATGATGGCAGTAAAGTTAGAGAAAAAGCTGCTCCGTACAATAGCGAATAGGAAAATGTTGGGTAAAGACCGGGAGTTTTGTTTATCTTTGCACCCGCAATTATCAATCGCCTTGCAACGATTGTCTGGAATTATCATATTATGAAACAGAAACGAATACCATTGGTGGGCAGACAATACCTTGTGCCCTTCATTTTGATTACCTCTCTTTTCTTTTTGTGGGGATTTGCCCATGCCATTCTGAATGTACTGAACAAGCACTTTCAAGAGATACTGGATATCACGAAGACACATTCGGCCTTTATACAGATGACGATGTATATGGGATACTTCATTATGGCCATTCCTGCAGGATTTTTCATCAGTCGCTTCGGATACCGCCGGGGTGTGGTATTCGGTCTGTTGCTTTACGGCGTCGGTTCGCTGCTCTTTATCCCCGGGCAGCATTATCTGTCTTTTAATCTTTTCTTGTTTGCATTGTTCGTGATAGGCTGTGGACTGACGTTTCTTGAAACTGCCGCCAATCCTTATGCCACAGAATTGGGCGCAAAGGAAACTGCTGCCAGCCGGCTGAATTTCGCGCAATCCTTCAACGGTCTGGGATGTATCTGTGCACCAGTACTGGCTGGACTGCTGCTCTTCTCGAAGGATGGGCAGACGGGCTCGGGTAATGTCGCATTGCCCTATATCTGCATGGGGGTAATTGTGTTGCTGGTAGCGTTGGTCTTTTCAAGAATCAAGTTGCCCGAGATTGAACATAGTGTGGAGGTGGACGAAGCTGGTAATAAGGTCGGATTGTGGTCACACCGGCTTTTCATTTTCGGGCTGATAGCCTTGTTTGCCTATGAGGTCGGCGAGATTTCCATCAACAGCTTCTTCATCAATTACGTGGTGGAGCAGAATTGGATGAATGCCCGCGAAGCTTCCGTAGTGCTTTCTTTCGGTGGACTGGGATTATTTATGTTAGGACGTTTTGCCGGTAGCTGGATTATGGGACGTGTGCGTGCCGAGAAGATGTTGCTGGTTTGTGCTACGGGCACTGTGATGACTACCTTGTTGGTGTTGCTGGATGTAGGAATGGTGTCGCTTGCAGCTCTGTTGTGCGGATATGCATTTGAGGCTATTATGTTTCCCACGATTTTTGCACTTTCCTTGCGCGGGCTGGGCAACCATACCAAGAGGGCTTCCTCTTTCCTGATGATGTCTCCCGTGGGAGGCGTGGTAGGTCCGCTGTTGATGGGACTGGTGGCAGACCATACGACGATGGTGTGGGCGTTCATCGTACCGCTGGTTGCCTATTGCGTGGTGTGGGCATATGCCCGCAAGATGGTGTCCGTCTCTACCGCTTCTTCAATATAGAAGGAAGCCTGCGACTCCGGCAAGGATTATCAGTAAGATAGGGTGGAGGTTCCACTTCCACGTCACGCCGAAAGCGGCTGCAAAGATAAGTATGCTTTTGTAATCTATGAAATTTTCCTTGTTCATCAGCAATAGGGCAGCAGCAGCTATCAATGATACGGACATGGGCAGCAGTCCCGACATTGCCGCCTTGATGTATTTGTTGTCCTTGCATTTCACGAAGAAGTAAGAGATGAGCAATACCAGGATGAACGAGGGAAGACATACTGCAATGGTGGTCACGACAGCTCCCCACACGCTTTGAGTAACTGCATAGCCCACATAGGTGGCACTGTTGATGCCTATCGGACCAGGCGTCATCTGCGAGATGGCCACTACGTCCGTGAATTGTTGCAGGGTGAGCCAGTGATGGTGGTCCACCACCTCATATTGGATGAGGGACAACATGGCGTAACCGCCTCCGAAACCGAACATTCCGATTTTTAGATATACCAATATCAGCTGCCAATAAATCATATCTGTAATTTTCTCAGTTTATCTTTTAACCATAATGTATAGAGCATTCCTCCTGCAATTCCTGCAAGGACAATGTATACGGGGGATAGCCCGAATTGCCAGATGAGTATGGTGGCGATGGCTGGAAGCACCAGTTGCCAATACTTCAGCTTCAGTGCCCGTGCAGCCGAAATGCAGGGTATCACAATCAGTGCGACTACTGCCGGACGGATACCGTTAAAGATGCGTATCATCACCTGGTTGTCCTGAAAATGAGCGAAGAACATGGCTATCAGCATCATGATGACAAAAGAGGGGAGGATTGTGGCAAGTGCACACACCAGGCTACCTTTTACTTTATGCAGCTTGTAGCCGACGAATATGGATATATTGACAGCAAAAACACCGGGAAGTGACTGGGTCAACGCAAACATTTCCATGAAATCTTCTTTACTCATCCATCTCTTTTTTACGATTTCCCGTTCAATGAGAGGTATCATAGCGTATCCGCCACCGATAGTGAACATTCCTATCTTGGCAAAGGTCATAAAAAGCAGTAAATATTTCATTATTTCTCTTCGGGTGACTTTCTTTTGCAAAGAAACCCAAATTAATCAACATATACAAATTAGGGGGATAATATTTATTTATTAATATTTTATATTACAGGGCTATATTCTTAAATCTATTTAAAAGGAGAATATTCCGTCGTAAATAAGCTTTATCTTTAACACGTAATTACAAATAATATAAATGTAGATATGATACAGATAGTGCAATTACATGGTACGGATAAAAAGCTGTACGAGCTTGTAGCCCCTTTGGTTATGAGCCCGGAAGTGCTGAAACAGAACTACAATTACCCTTTCCGGACATCGGAAGAGTACGAGTGGTTTGTTGCTCTGGATAATAAACATGTTGTAGGTTTTGTGCCGGTGGAGCACAAGAAGTATGAATGTGTCATCAACAACTATTATATTAAGGAAAGGAATGTTGACACGCTAAAATTGCTTCTGGAAAAGGTACTTGAGAAGCAGGGCGAGGAGAGTAGTCTGACGGCTGTTAGCTTTGTTGAAGATAGGGATGTCTTCAGCGAGCTGGGCTTTTTGGAAGACAAGGTATGGACCCGTTATGTGAAAATGAAGAAAAACAGATAATTATGGCTACACCCAAAAATGTGTATGAACTGGCGCAAGAACGTCTTGATGTGATTTTTAGGGAATTTGACACGATATGCGTCTCTTTTTCGGGAGGAAAAGATAGTGGAGTGTTGCTGAATTTGTGCATAGACTATATCCGCCGGAACCGGCTGAACCGTAAACTGTGTGTATTCCATATGGACTATGAGATACAGTACAGCATGACCATTGATTATGTGGACCGGGTATTGGAGGCGAATAAGGATATATTGGAGGTGTATCGTGTTTGTGTGCCTTTCCGTGTAACGACTTGTACGTCGATGTACCAGAGTTACTGGCGTCCGTGGCAGGAGGATTTGGAGGACATTTGGGTAAGGAAGATGCCGAAAGGCTGCCTCACTAAAGAGACGTTTCCTTTCTACACTCCCGAAATGTGGGATTATGAGTTCCAGATGCACTTTGCCAAATGGCTGCATGAGAAGAAGGATGGAGTGCGTGCCTGCTTTCTCATAGGCATCCGTACGCAAGAGAGTTTTAACCGCTGGCGCAGCATCCATCTGAACCGGAAGTATCAGATGTACCACAATTACCGCTGGACCTCGAAGATAGGCAATGACATTTTCAATGCTTATCCCATTTATGATTGGAAGACGACGGATATCTGGACGGCCAATGGCAAATTCGGCTTTGACTATAACCATTTGTATGACCTATATTATAAAGCCGGAGTCAATATCGAACGCCAGCGTGTGGCAAGCCCTTTTCTTTGTGAGGCACAAGAGAGCCTGAAGCTGTATCGTGTCATCGACCCGAATACTTGGGGAAGAATGATAGGGCGGGTCAACGGGGTGAACTTTACCGGTATTTACGGAGGGACGCGTGCTATGGGGTGGCAGACGGTCCGACTGCCCGAAGGGTATACGTGGAAAGGCTTTATGCAGTTCCTGCTTTCCACCTTGCCGGAAGAGACCCGGAGGAACTACTTGAAAAAGCTTACCGTCAGCATTGAATTCTGGCGTACAAAAGGGGGGTGTCTGGCTGACGAGACCATCCAGAAGCTGAGGGATGCAGGAGTGTCCATTGAAGTGATAAATATCACGAATTACAAGACAAACAAGAAGCCGGTGCGCATGGATTATCTGGATGATATTGACATCGCGGAATTCCGGGAAATTCCCACTTATAAGCGGATGTGCATATGCATCCTGAAGAATGACCATGCCTGCAAGTACATGGGTTTTGCCTTGAACAAGGAAGAGGCATACAAAAGAGACAAGATAATGGAACAATTCAAAAATATGATGTTATGAGCGTAGATAAAAGTCCGGTATATAACGTAAGGGCAATTCCAATAGAGAAAATACAAGCAAACGATTACAATCCGAATGTAGTGGCACCGCCCGAAATGAAGCTTCTGGAGCTTTCCATCTGGGAAGATGGTTTCACCATGCCTTGTGTCTGTTACTATGATGAGGAAGAGGATAACTACATCCTGGTGGACGGTTACCACCGTTATCAGGTGTTGAAGACATCCAAAAGAATTTATCAGCGCGAAAACGGGTTGCTTCCCGTGGTCGTGATTGACAAGGAACTTTCCAACCGTATGGCGTCCACTATCCGTCATAATCGTGCCCGTGGTACGCATAATATCGAGTTGATGTGCCATATTGTTGCGGAATTGGACAGAGCCGGTATGTCTGATGAATGGATAATGAAGAATATCGGAATGGATCGCGACGAAGTGTTGCGTTTAAAGCAAATTTCGGGTCTGGCAGACTTGTTTGCGAACAAGAACTTCAGCATTCCGGATAAGAAAGAAGAGTATGTGGCGGATAAATAAATGAATATTTCAGGGGTGGATTTTTTAATCTGCCTCTTTATATTCATTAACAAGTGAAATATTTCGTTGCAAACTTGCATAATTTAGTCAAATCGCCTACATTTGTCAGCATCAAAACAAACAGAATAGGTCCTATGTGCTTTAAGGCACTATAAAAAACATTACATGAAGAAAATTTTGGTTAGTGGCGGTGCTGGTTTTATAGGTTCTCATCTTTGTACCCGATTGATAAACGACGGGCATCAGGTGATTTGTCTGGATAATCTTTTCACCGGTTCGGAAGGAAATATCACTCATCTGAAGAGCAATCCCCGCTTTGAATTTGTACTGCATGATGTGGAAACCCCTTATGAGGCAGATGTGGACGAAATCTATAATCTGGCTTGTCCTGCTTCTCCCATCCACTACCAATATGATGCCATTAAAACCATCAAGACTTCTGTATTGGGCGCCATCAATATGCTGGGACTGGCCAAAAAGACGAATGCCAAGATATTGCAGGCTTCTACCAGCGAAGTGTACGGTGACCCCGTTATTCATCCCCAAGTGGAAAGTTATTGGGGAAATGTAAATCCAATTGGCCTCCGTTCTTGTTATGATGAAGGGAAGCGTTGTGCCGAGACATTGTTTATGGACTATCACCGCCAGAATGGAGTGCGGATCAAGATTATCCGTATATTCAATACGTACGGTCCTCGGATGTTGCCGAATGACGGACGGGTGGTTTCCAATTTCGTGGTTCAAGCATTGCAGAACCAGGATATTACAATATACGGTTCGGGTAATCAGACGCGAAGTTTCCAATATGTAGATGACTGTATAGAAGGTATGGTGCGGATGATGAACACGGAGGACGATTTTATCGGTCCGGTAAACTTGGGAAATCCGAATGAATTCTCCATATTGGAACTGGCAGAAAAGGTCATTAGGCTGACGAATTCCAAGTCGAAACTGATTTTCAAGCCACTGCCTCATGATGATCCCAAACAGCGTCAGCCGGACATCACTCTGGCAAAGGAAAAGTTGGGCTGGGAACCGACTATAGAGCTGGAAGAGGGTTTACAGTATATAATAGAGTATTTTAAGGAATATCGTTCCTAACTAAATAGTAATTTTGATAACGGGAAAAACAATATAGAAAGATGAACATGGAAATAAATCCTTCCGAATACAAGATTCTCATCGTTGACGATGTGATGTCAAACGTTTTATTGTTGAAAGTGCTTTTGACAAATGAGAAATTCGCGATTGCTACTGCAAGTAACGGGCGGCAAGCGTTGGAACAGGTGGAAAAGGAAAATCCTGATTTGGTTTTGCTTGACGTAATGATGCCGGACATGAGTGGTTTTGAAGTAGCTCAACATTTAAAGTCAAATCCGAATACAGCTGATATTCCAATCATCTTTCTGACCGCACTGAATAGTACGGCAGATATTGTGAAGGGGTTTCAGGTTGGCGCGAATGACTTCATCTCTAAGCCTTTCAATAAGGAGGAATTGATTATCCGTGTTACCCACCAAATATCTTTGGTAGCTGCCAAACGGTTGATTTTGAGTAAGACGGAAGAACTGCAACGTACTATTGCCGGGCGTGACAAGCTTTATTCGGTGATTGCCCATGACTTACGTTCTCCGATGGGATCCATCAAAATGGTGCTGAATATGCTGATATTGAACTTGCCATCTGAGAAAATTGGCGCCGAAATGTACGAGCTTCTGACGATGGCTAATCAGACTACGGAGGATGTGTTTTCATTGCTGGATAACCTGCTGAAATGGACAAAGAGTCAAATCGGTAAGTTGAACGTGGTTTATCAGGATGTGGACCTCGTCGAAGTGACAGACGGTGTCATTGAGATTTTCAGTATGGTGGCAAGCCTGAAGAAGATAAGAATCCGCGAGATGAAACCGGAAAAAATGATGGTCAACGCTGATATTGACATGCTGAAGACAGTGGTCCGTAACTTGTTGAGTAATGCCATTAAGTTCAGTAAGGAGAACTCAGAGGTACTGGTGAAGATGGAGGAAGTAGATGGTATGGCAGTTGTCAGCGTCCAGGATTATGGCTGTGGCATCAGCGAGGAGGGGCAGAAGAAGTTGTTGCATACTGATACGCATTTCAGCACGTTCGGCACGAACAACGAAGAAGGCTCGGGACTGGGCTTGTTGCTATGCAAGGATTTTGTCGTGAAGAATGGCGGTAAACTGTGGTTTACTTCCAAGGAAGGCGAAGGCTCCATATTCAGCTTCTCTATTCCGGTGAAGAAGTGATAACGAAGAAAATAGAACGGATGGTCCGTTGAAGTAAAACAGACCATCCGTCAGACTCAAATAGACCGTCTGTTACGGTCGTGCAGACCATCTGTTTCTTATGAACGGATGGTCTGTTTTTTTATCTCTTACACAGACTGCGGAAATCGCAATATTCACATTTCCGGGTATCCTCTGTTTGGCTGAATGTTTCTTCTTGGCTGAATATCTCCTGCAGGAGTCCGTGCAGCCGTTCGCGAAACTCGTCTTCGAAGAAAGCGAAGTTGTTGACCGGTACCTTGGGTTGTCGCGGCGCTCCCATTTCGATGACCGGGGAGTAGCTTTCGGAAGCTGCCCGGTGGATGTAAAGTAGGGAAGGGGCTACCTTCAGCGATTGCTTGCGGCAGAGGATGGCGGCGTACAGAAACGTCTGGAAAATATAGTTGGGACGGTTGTCGGCGGGAGTAAACAGTTGTTCTATATTTTCAGGAGTCTTGGGAGTACCGCCTGTCTTGTAGTCCACGATACGTAGCGTGTCTCCTTTGCTGTCCAGGCGGTCGATGGTACCGCCTATCTGTAAGGCAAGCTTTCCTTGCGGAGTATCTATTTCCATCATTTCTCTGACGTCCTGTTCCATACCCTCCATACGGAACGGGGCATATTGCAGGTCATTGCGCAGAAGCTGGCGCAGGTAAGAGGCAATGACTTTGGAATGGATAAGCTGCGTACCGTTATATTCCGGTTGCTCCGTAAGGGGCACATGGAAGAACTTTTCTTTAAAAGCATTGTCCACATAGGCTTGCAGGCGGACATCGTCTTTCAGTAACTGTTCCAGGTCTTCTTTACGTATTTCCCGTCCGTTGGTTGTCAGTTCGTTGTACACCAGTTCGGCAGAACGGTGGAAGATGGTGCCGAAGAGGGCGGAGTCTATTTCGGCGCTTACTTCATCGAGAGCCTTCAGGCCGGCTACGTATCGGTAGTAGAATTTCAGCCGGCAGTCCAGATAGGCATTGAGGGCAGAGGGGGAGAAGAACGCTTTGGGACGTCGGTGGATGTCGTAGGCGTCGAACATCTGTTGCAACATCTCCGGTGTCTTGTGAATCTCAATTTCCAGGGCTTGTTGTGGAGATTGTCCGGCTTCAAGGTACTCAAGGGAGATGTTGTGCGGCGACTCTACCAGGAATTGCAGCATGAAGCGGGACATCTCCCCGCGGTTCAGTCCGTCCGAAGAGGTGTTATATAATAAGGTGACGTTTTCTGCCCGTTGGATGAGGCGGTAGAAGTAGTAGGCATAGACGGCATTCTTGTGTTCTATGGTGGTCATGCCGAAGGCCTTCCTCAGGTTGTAGGGAATGAAGGAGGAGTCGCCTCCGGCTTTGGGCAATTGCCCTTCGTTGAGGGAGAGCATGATGAGGTTGCGGAAGTCGAGGTTACGCGTTTCCAGCACACCCATTACTTGCATGCCGATGGCGGGCTCTCCGTGGAAGGGGATGTTGGCAGAGGTAAGCAGCCGGTTCAGCAGTCGCTTCAGCGTGTCTGTGCGCACGCCACTCAGTTCGCCGGTCTCTATCAGACTGAGCAGGCGATTGACGAGGGTGTAGCTTTTGAACAGAGACTCGCGGTACAGCTGGTTGAAGATGTCTTCCACGTCTTTTTCCTGGCGGTAGAGGACGGCCACTTCGCGAAGCAGTTCGGTGAGGTAGCTGCATAGGGCGGCAATGCCGTTCTGTGGTGTAAAGACTTGTTCAAGAAATGCGTCCTGCTTCAGCTCCGAGGGAAGGGGATAGAAGCGGTTGTCCTGCGTAAGCCGTCTTTCCAGTACTTCGGCATGGGAGGAAAGCTGCCGGGTATAAGGATGTTTCAGCAGGGTGAGTACGGTCTCGTAAGTATATCGTCCGGTACCTGCATGGTAGCCGGTAGTCTGTAGCTCTACAAGGGCGTTGATAAAACTGTACACCGGAGTTTGGGCAAGGGGAAATCCCATTGTGATGTTGACGTTCTTTACCTCTGCCGGAATGGAGTGGAGGACGGGAAGCAGTAGGGATTCGTTGCAAAGGACAACGGCAGTGTCTTTGAATGAAGAAGGGGTTCTTAATTCTTCATTCCCCCTAATCCATTGCGGCAAGTAGCGGGCTTGTGCATTTTCGGTGGAAGCGGAGATATAACGTATCTTTTTCGGCTTCCGGAAGATGTCGAAATAACTTTCCGGCAGTTCGTTGGGGAAGTCGATGAGGTTGCGTTTGATAAATTCTCCGGCTTCGTGCTTGGAGATTCGTTGGGTATAGAAGAGGTCGTAATCCCAATAAAACATGGCTTTCCCGGCTTTTTGCAGCTTTTGGAAGAATTCTTTCTCTACTTTGTTCAGTACGTTGAAACCGACGAATACGTATTTATCGTATTTGAGCCGGTCGGTATCGAGTTGTTCGATAACGTTCCGGTAGAGCATACCTTCGTAGGCAATGCCCAGTTCGGCAAGGTTCTCCCGATAACGATGATAGATAATACCCAGTTTGTCCCAGAGGGATATGAATTTTTCCTTGAGTTCGGTACGCCGTTCGATGGAGAAGTTCTGAAAGAATTGCCGGATGGCTTCTTCCTGTTCTTCATCGAGGAATTCGTAGTCGTCCATCAGGTTCTTCAGGTCTTGCAGATTGCTGAACAGTTTGTCTGCATCCACCATATTTTTGTCTACGTCGTCGAAATCGCTAATCAGCAGTTCTCCCCAGAAGTAGAAATCGTCCAGCGTCTCCCGACTTCCGGTCTCTTCTTTGAATACTTTATAAAGCTCGCAAACCAAACGGATCGGATCCCCTGCCTTTTGTACGGATAGTTTCTGCAACAGGTCACTGATACTCATGGCGGCAGGCGACCAGATAGGTTGGTCGGATTCTTCTGCCAGGTATTCGTTAAAAAACAGGTTAGCGCGTTTGTTGGGGAAAACGAGCACGGTGCGCGACAGGTCGTTTCCTATTTTTGTATATAAGTCATGGGCGACTAGTTGGAGAAATGGTTGCATATCGGATAATCATTTTTAGTCTGTGACAAAGATACGATATAGAAGTGAAAGAATAAGCGGAATATAGGAAATTAGCTTCTTTAAGATATCTCGATCTGCAGAAAGTTGCTTAATTGATCAACTTTTACTATCTTTGCCGTATGAATAGAAAAGTAATAGCATACGAAAACTACTATAAAGATTTTTTTGATACTCTGGATAAAGGTAC
>ERZ831979.1645-NODE-1645-length-18429-cov-2.318766_pt1 | contig 18429 bp, 14 predicted proteins | sample MGYA00519952_ERZ831979 | MGnify/ENA primary metagenome ERZ831979 (study PRJEB31850, sample SAMEA3708723) | human gut metagenome | biome: human gut; feature: human-associated habitat; material: faeces | place: China | collected 2014 ...
ACATATACGATCGGATCACATGATCGAACAGATGTAACAGCCGAGATATCGGCCGTAACGGCTCTCTGTACCGAGGACCAATTTGAAACAACATCTTTACATACCGAACGGACTTGATAGCCATACTCTGTCTGAGGAGAAAGCCCATCTATAACATGAGTCGTAATATTCCCGACCTTTTCCTGAGAGAAAATATCCTTAACATAAGCTCCATAAGTAATCGAAGCATCATCGACAGCTACGTTTCCTTTTTCTTTATGTGCATAAACGACTTTTACCGAAGTTACCTGCTCATCGATCGAAAAGGTATATTCGGGATAATTCTTAGAAGTATCGACATATCGCAATGTATCAATAGCTGTCCAACTATTATCCGATTCTTTCTCAACAACAATGTAGGATCCCGTCCCGGAGGATGCAAAACGATACATAAACGAAAACTTTACTATACCCTCGTTATACCGAGGGGTCTGTAAATATTCTCCCGTATTTTTCAATGCGACCGAAGGAGCCGACACTCCGCTACTTGCCGCAGATGTATAATTACCGGAAGCTGTTCCCTCCCAATTATCGGGCAGAGGTTTTCCGGACGAATCTACTTCGTCAAATCCCTCAGTATAAACATGTTGTTCACCGGTCTGTGTAAAACAAATTATCTCATAATTATCGGCTCCCTGAACTTCTTCCCAATTTATTCGGAAAGTACTATCGGTTATATCCGAGGCATCGAGCAACTGCGGCACAGCCAGAGAATCTGTCTCAAATTGCATGCTGTATGCGGCCTTTACTATACCCGAAGGTATAACAGCGCTCACTTGATAGGTGTAGCGAGTCAACGGTCGCAATTCGGTAAAACGATAGTTTTGTACGAGCCCGATTGACTTATCGGTCTGTATATATTCCCGTTTGTCGTCAAGCTGCATACGAAAAAGCCCTATCCTCGAAAAATCATCTTTCGGAGACGATATCCACTCTTTCCCATTATATCGCGATGTAGGGTGTGTTATCTCGGATCGGCGATACAACGTTTTATCTTGCCCCCAATAAGCTATTTCCCCGGCAACACCCACCACATCAATTATTATACCATCGCGACAAAGCGCAACAGCATCATTCCCATTGAAATTGAGAGGCGAAGTTTCTCCCCCGGGAATAATCTGCGAAGCCTTAGCGATTAACTCCCCATCAGTCGATAGCGAATTTAATAATAAATAGGTCTCTCCGTTATTTAATATAGAAGGTCCTAACGGAGTATCGTTCACGAAAGAACCACTGCCATTAACCTCCATTCGCAAACTGTATGCAGAAAGGTCGACCGGGACTCCTGTTCCGTTATAGATTTCAATCGCTTTATTATACCCCGATCCCTCGACATAAGCCGAAATAATCAAATCTCCGGCAGAGGTATTCCCCGACCAAAGAGAAACTTGGTAATCGATAGCTTCGGGGTAATTAATCCAATGTATCAAAGCCTCGGTGGCCGTAACATCGGATGCCGAGGTTTCTATAAACGAAGGGACTGAAACTACTTGTACCGGTATGCGGTACGGGGTCTCAATGCCCCCTCCCGAAATAATCACCGTATCGCGATATTCTCCTTTCCTCAGCTCTCGACACGATATTTCAACTGTACAACCATCGTGCACTTCTTGTGCCGACACTTCGTAATCGGAAAGTTCAAATATACCTCCTATCGCCCACGAGAGGGACAAAGAAGAGGTGAGGTTGTTTCCCAATATATCAAGTTGTTCGCTTTTATTATCACCCAACATAATCACCCCCATATCCATGATTTGATCCCGACGAGGCAAAGCCAAGAAAGGGAGAGTCTCTGCGGGGAACCTGAACGGGTCTTCCCGATGAGCTCCCCATATATACTCGACCAAATCGGGATAATCTATATAAGGATTTCGATTCCCCTGTATGGTATAAACCGAATCGTTCCTCGCCAACTCTCTTTCGCACGGAGGGTCTTGCGAATGCCACTCCAACAGCATGTCCAACGCCCACTCTTTCCATACCGGATAAGTATTGTTATCGAGCATAGGCGACTGCCAATAGTCACACAAGTTTTCATAGGCCGTTACGACATAGAAATAGGCACGAGCAAAATCGCCCTTATACTCGTCGGCAGGTTCGAAGCAACGGTCGGTATAATCTACTCCCCAACCATTCTTTCCTACCTTCGAGACCCCATTGTCAAAGCCGGAAACTCCCGTGACCTCACCCAACGGCAAATTGTTTTTAGCGGAATTGGCCGATCCGTCTGCCGGGAACAAATGATGCAAATCCCTATAAGCATTATTTTCATAAGCGCCCCACCAACTTTTCGGGAAAGAGTGCTCTATATGCATGCCCCCGACAGCATTAAAGCCATCGAAATAGCGTATTTCATCGGAATACCTGTCCCACACACTGCCATCTTCTTTACGGTCTGTTCGGGAGAAGCCCTCCCACGTGGCATCTTCCCCACTGCCGTAACCGAGTGTATGCATCGAACTTATTATCTCGTATAATGCAGTTTTCAACTCAGCTCCATGTTTTCCATCGGCCGCATAATAATAGCCCGCAGGAACTGTGGCATCAAGCCGAAATCCCAGAAACGAAATTCCCAATACCCCGAAAATTATCCGGGCACAATTTTTCATAGTACTCATAATACAGATTTTTAATCTCAACGCGAGCTATGCACTCTCACCGTATTTTGTAACGACGGAGATACAACCCTCACGATATAAATTCCTTCGGACAACTCCCATTCGACCTCCTCGCTATGCAAAATCCGCGAGCCACACAAACGCCCGTCCATCGTATACCACGAGGCAACAGCATTCATCGGGGCATTGAGTATATGCAACACATTCCCAGAGGTAAATATCAAAACACGATCTGCCTCCATATCATCGACAGCTGCCGACCACGTAGAGACCGAAATCGTATTAGACTCCGACTGAGCCTCTTCCCCGATATAAGGAGTCACCGTATAATGATACTGCACAGCGGGAGTTAAATCGGATACCATATATTCGTTTACATCTCCTACCCGACGAGGATATCCATCTAAAACAACAGGGGTAGAACCACCTCCACTCTTCACCACTACGCTATGCAGATAGACCCGATGATCGCTCTTGGCCATCAAGGTGATTGTTGATGTTTTCGTTCCCTCCTTCACCGGAATAGTTGTGGTCGTAGTACCATCGAGGTTAATCTGACTAATCTCTTGACCATCGACCGAAACAAACAACACAGACAGATCTTCTTTATAAGGTTCGGCCACTACCGTTATCGATACATCTCCGGCCGATAAATCAAGGATAGGAGTAGTAGCGCTACCGTCCTTACTACCCGAACCTAATCGTAATTTTCCCGATTCAACAGCAGTATATCCCTCATAGGTCCACGAATCGGGCTTCGACGAAAACGTCACGTCCAATATGTCCTTCTCAGGAACACTCGACGAATAGTCGTCGTACCACACATTCAATTCATAATCGGTTGCTTCCGATTTCGGAGTCCAAACCGCCACAAAAGAATTTTTCGTAATATCTTTCGCCGGCAATGCGACAAAATCGTCGATAGCCTGCCCTTTCAAATTAACGATAATCGGAGACTTTAACCCACCTCCCGATATTTCCAAAACAGCTTCGTGCGAACCTACTACCGAAGAACGATAGGCTAACTCGACAGTTGTTCCATTATTAACCTCATCGGCTGTAAGTTCCCGACGATTCACCGAAAAGCACTCACTATCATTACCCCCTACTTCAACCGAAACAGCACTCTCGATATTACGTCCTCTAACAGATAGTTGAACCGTTACCGGTGAAGAACTATTCACCGAAGCGATTCCCATATCGACAGTCGATCCGTTTCGAGGAGCCTCGATATACGGAGCATCTCCTCCATCTGGCATAAAGGGGATATTACGACTGTCTCCAAAGATGAGATCGACCAATTCGGGATAATCGATAAACGGGTTCCGATTTCCTTGACGCGACTCATAGACAGCTTCATTTCTATCCAACTCTTTTTGGCTAACGGGGTCTTGTTCGTGCCAACGAAGTAACATATTGAGTTGCCAATCGATAATATGAGGATAATTAGAAACAAATATACTTCCCCAATTCGTTATACGGTTTTGATACCGAGTAGCAAAGTAGAAATAAGTACGCGCAAAATCTCCTTTATATTCATCGTTCGGCTCGAATACCATACCCGAATAACCGGGAGTCACACATTTCCCCCATTTGGAAAATCCATTTTTCGAGCTCGATGCGCCAGAGCCTACCTCTCCAAACGGATTATTACTACGCATTCCATTTATTTTTCCATCGGTTGGATAGACATGCCACACATCGGACTTCATAGGCGACTGCTCACTAAACCAGCTTTTAGGAACCGAGTGCTCCCTGTTATAGCAATCGCCTTCAACCCCATATGTGCCACATTGATCGGTTCCAAAAGTATAGTTCGTTACATCGGAATACATGTCCCACACTTTCCCATCGGAACGTCTATCTGTCGTTTTATAAAGATTCCACAAGCCATTATAACCTACATCGGTTGCATCGTTTAAGATGGTAGACAAACTTATTTGCAAATCCTCACCGCTTTTTCCAACAGCATCATCATAATATCCGGCAGGAATCTCTGCAAATACAAAGAACGGAAACAAGCAAGTCAAAACGACAAGCAACAAACAGTTACGTGAAATACAGTTCATTATCTATTATTTAAGTTATATTTTTAGAAAAGGGACGTAAAGATAATAATAACCGTTTTAAAATCGATGGATTTCACAAAAAACAACAAAGCCGACTATCTATTAAGATGTCGGCTTCTATCTATATAACTAACCTGTTCTTTTAATCTACCCCTGAATCGAGCACTCCCGAAAAGCCTCGTTTTTTATCTTTCCAAATCTGATACCTATAAACCAAGCAAGTCGTCACAAAATAAACTCCTGTCAGAATCCATAACATCGTATAGGCATGACGCACATCATAAATACCAGCCCCGGCCGTATTCATACGTACAAAGCCTTCTATTCCCCAAGTAGACGGAATGAGAGCACCCAACCACTTCCAAAACTCCGGCATAGCATAACGAGGCCATGTAATACCCGATATGAACAAAAATATAACCGAAGTAAAGACAAACAACAAGAAAGAACTTTCGCGTTCTCGAACAAATATGGATAGCGTCATTCCAAAAAATATAGAAGATAACAAGAACGGAACGGCAAAAGAATAAATTTCTACCTGACTACCTATCTGCGGATATTTAAAAAGCCACGGAATAAAATGTAGTATGTATGCCGTACATAAAATATACAAACTAAAATAGCACAATGATTTGCCTATCACCAAATGCAATACATTATTGTGCATGTGTTCTCGTCCACTGTAAAACAGGTGTAATTGTCGATGTTCATAAATTCCCCCAGCCATCATACCAATTCCCAAAATAAGGCTCTGTTGCAAAATCAACACCAATATGGCAGGCAATAAAAACGATGCCAAACCCGACTCTGGATTATACAAATTAATAGAGCTATACGGAATGGGTTGTGTCGCTACATTGATTTGTTCCTGCGTGGCTCCACCCAAAGCCTGAGTCTGTAACTTTCCTCCGAGGTTCATCGTCACATCGGTCAACGCAATTAAAAAACCTTTGTAATTCAAGAGAATACTCATATCCGAATAGAACGAAACGACACTTTGTTCACCTCGCTCTATTTTTCGACTGAAATCTTCCGGAATAAACAATATTCCATAACAATGCTTTTCATACATCATGTGCTTCGCCTCGTCCATATCGGCACAATACGAAACGATATGCGCATTCGGTGTCGCGTCCATCTCACGAGCGAGCTCCCGGCTCAAAGGGGTACGGGCATTATCCACGACGACCATAGGCACTTCCCTCACTACCTCAGGGTTATACACTGCGGCATATACAATCGGATAAGCGAATGGTAAAGCAAAGAAAAACAGCACGATTCCCAAATCATGAAAAACAGCACGGTATTCCCGCCGCCAAATGTAATAAATGTCGGACAAACCTATTTTTATAGAATGAAACAATTTCATATCATTTTATTTTTACATCACGGTACATATACTTGACGCATCAAAGCCTTTTTCAACCGGGGTAACAACGGAGTGGATGCCACCGCAAACAAAATCAATGCGACATAATGTACACGCGAATAATAAAGAGGTATTCCATTCAATGCCTGATCTACATAAATCAAAAAATAATGCCGTACAGGCAATACATACGAGATAGCTTGGAACGGCAAATACATAGCCGGCACAGGGAAAGAAAATCCCGCGATAGAAAGAGACAAGACTCCCACCAAACCACCGACACTCAACCCAATTCTTAACGAAGGCGCAAAACACATAATAATTACCGCAAAACTCTGTGAAGCGACAACCAACAAGAACATCGCGAAAATCATGTGCCAAATGCTGTTATGCATCGGGAAATGCAAATAACCGTATAGCAACGACAAGTATAAAAGCCCCATCGAAAAAAATATGATCGTTTGGGGAATGAGTTTACCTGTAATAGCAATAATAATCGAATCGTCGGCAGTCCGCAACCATTCTCTCGACGTGGCTCGTTTCATCTCAGATCCGATACTGAAAACCGTAACCAACAGAATCATCAATTGCAATAACCCGGGAAGAAAAGAATTATTCAGATAAACCGAATAGCTAATCCACGGATTGCCCAACGCATGCATATCCGTCGCTATCGGCTGCAACTTAGCCATAATCTGTGACTCCTCGGCTCCCGCAGAAAGTAATACTTGGCACACGACTGCACCCGAAGCTAACACCGACATGGTTTTGAAACTTTTATATAGCAGCGACGCAGGAATGTAATAGGCATCATTCGTATAAAAAGAAATTTCGGGTTGACGACCGGCGATAGCCTTCGCTTCAAAATCCTCAGGAATAATCAAAAATCCGAAAATATCACCCGACTGCATCAACTCCCGAGCCTCGGTAAAGCTATTCAACTTATAGGCAACATCGACCGACTCCTGAGATCCAAGCTGTTGAATAAAATTCCTAGACGTAGAGGTGTGGTCGTGATCGACAATCGCTACCGGAATCTTATGAGGTAACCCTTCGTGCATCAAGGAAAGCAGGAATATGCAACTGAATAGCGGCGCTCCTACCATACAAAGTACATAGATAGGACGCGAAACCAGTTGTTTCAATTCCCGGACAATAGTAGCCCAAAGCCCCGTTTGATATTCCATTCGTTCTGACATATAGACATTCTCGAAGTTACAGAACTTCCATTTTATTTTTTATCTCTTTTCAACAATACCGACATTCCCGGACGTAGATTATCGACCGGTTCGACCGGACGGGCTTTCACTTGGAAAGTTTTGGCATCGTATTGCCCGGTAACTTTCGTAGCGCGCCATACCGCATAAGATCCCATATCCCGAATATAAAATACTTTCAAAGTCACTTCCTTATTTTCCAATGCCGGAATTATAGCCTGTACTTCGGCTCCCATAGTCAAATTTTCTAACAAGTCTTCCCGAACATTGAACGAAACCCACATATCGTCGAGTTTCAATACATTCATAATCGGAGCACCTAAACTCACCAATTCCCCCACATTCGGAAAAATATCGGAAATTTCACCGTCGGTAGGAGCCGTCAGATAAGAATCCGACAAAATAGACTCGACCTCTGCGACACTACCTTGTGCGGCGGCGACCATAGCGGCAGCGGCAGCCTTATCCTCGGCCTGCCATTTCATATTGCGATTTAGCCGCACTTTCAGTAGCGACCATTGCTTTATAAGCAGCCTCGGCTTCATCGCGTTTTTGTTCCGAAACTACTCCTTTCTTATACAACGACTGCATACGCTCATACGTCTTCTTGGCGATCGTTAAACCGGCTTGAGCCTGTTGCCACATATCATAGGCAGAATTCAACAGTTCCACGCGCGTACCACTGTCCACCTTTTTATTCTGAGCCTTAGCTACGGTTTCCATAGCCTCGGCCTGTGAAAGTTTCGCCTCTACCAACGAAGAATGAATATGTACCAATGTATCCCCCGCCAGAACATGCTGTCCCTCCTCTACCATGAATTCGACCACTCGGCCGGGCAACTTTCCTGAAACCCGTACTTGTGTCGCTTCGGCTTGCCCTTGAATAATTTGGGGCTCCGGTTTAAGCAAGAATAATCCGATCAAGGCCAAAACAACTATAATGACAATCAAAGCAATGAGGCCTACGACCAAACTGCGCTCTTTCTTTTCTCTTAGATTTTCCATTGTAAATCTGTTTTGCTATTTTTTATATTTTCTATTTTCAATATTTCATAGTGCCCAAAGCCTTAGCCAAATAAACCTCGCAAAGTCGGGTATCGATTTCGGCATCTATTTTTTCCGATTGGGCTTCGAGCCATGCTGTTTGAGCTTCAAGAACATTTGTCGTCGTAAGTACTCCCTCTTGAAATCCAAGTTGCGCATTTCTCAAATTTTCATCGGCTTTCTCCAAATTTTTCACAGCCATTTTATAAGTTCTATAAGCCTCCGAAGTTTTAAAAGCCGCTTGACTTACCTGCAATTCTATCTTTTCTTTCACGTCGGCCAATTCCAACTTGGCAACAACCGCTTCACTCTTAGCGGCACGAATCTTATTGTAGTTCTTTCCCCAATGAAGGATTGGAATATTGAGCATTACTCCCACGCTGAACATACCGTCGAACTCGTTTTTAAATCCGTTAAATACGTTGGGATTAGTAAAAGAATAAGTCCCCACCAAAGCCAACTTGGGTAACATATCGGAAAGAGCCAAGTTTTTCTTCTTTTCATAGATTTTCGCCGCATAATTAAGACTCAACACTTCGTTCCGATTTTTAAAAACCTCCTCCATATTATACGACAACGGAGTCTCCTGCGAAGCTACACGCTCCAACGATTCATCTTCAAGCGTAAATATAGAATTGACCGGCAACCCGCAGATTTGAGCCAAAGCCATACGCGACAAAGCCAATCCGTTATCGACCTTAGCAAGGGTTATCTGAGCGGCATTCAACTTCACGGCTACGGTCAATCCGTCCGACTGAGTCGCAACTCCTTCGGCTATCATCTCTTGTACATGCCGGTTCAACGTATCGAGTAAAGCCGTATAACTCTCGGCCAGTTTTCTCTTATGAACGAGAGAGACCACTTGCCAATAAGCCTCATCTGTCTGATAAATAATTTCCTTCTCGGCCGTATTCTTCTGCGACACCGCCAACTTCTCGGCATATCCGGCAATATCGTTCAATGCCTTTATCTTACCCCCCATAAAAATAGGTTGCGTCAGTGTCACCAACCCGGCATACACATTATGTACATCGAACTCGAAAGCCTCTTTCGGGATCATGGCGACAGTCGACGGTATAGGCTGCCCGTTGTTCAATATAGGTTGCCCGGTCGCCGGGTTAGTTACTACATTATACTTGTATTCTTGACTGGCTAAATCGAATGTCTTTGTAGGCAAATATTGGTCGGACTCCAAAAGCGATATCGACTTTTGATTATACATATAAGACCCGGTAAAATCTATTCCCGGGAAATAAGCTCCCCTAGCCGATTTTTTTGTATAGCCTGCCCCTTTCACCTTTTCTTCGGCTATACGTAGTTGCTTATTATTCTTTAATGCCATCTGTCGGCAAGAATCGAGCGAAACCGGTTGTTGTGCCGAACCCATCAGAAAAGATAACAAGAAGGCTGCTAACAATGCCCTCCCTGCCCATATGCTTCCATTTATTTTCATACGCTTCTATTTATCTCTTACTTTGCTTTAACGAAACTAATACTTGCTTTGCTTATAGTTGCATAAACAATTTTCTTTCTTAAAAAAATAATGCACCCGGCATTACACCGCAAAAATACGCCGAGTTTAGCATTAAACAAATATTTAAAGATTTTAGTTTTCTATTTTTACTATTTTTTAAGAATCGGCTTTGAATTTTTCCACGCTGTATTCGAAAGCTATTTTCGAAAGCATTTTTCATGAACGAAAAAAACTCAATAACCAAACGATAGAATGCTACCGAAAATATACTTCATAAGATACATAGAAGAATCATCTCTCTACGCAAAATATCGACTCAGTCGATATTTTCTCCTTTTATACCTCTAACCCCTCAATCAAAGATTATATGATTTTTTCAACCCCCTCGCCCTGCGGGCTCTTCCCCTATTGCTGCGCGACACAGAGGGAGAGGGCTAAAACTCACTTCGGAGATTTCAATAGAGGAGAGGAGTTGAATAATCTGGTACTAACTATGAAGTGAAATGTTTCCGGTTAGGTTCAACTTGTTCAATTTTTTGGGGCACTTCACAAATGAATAGAGGGTTACTTTTAAACTCCTCCCCTGTGTTTTGTTGTCAAACAAAATATAGGGGAGGTGGCACGTAGTGACGGAGGGGTTAAATGTAGGCAAAGAGGTTTACAGATTTTAAACATACCGTCTACTCCCGTCCCGAAAAACGAGCGAAAGCGAACCGCACGGCAAACCACAAATGACGCAAGAACGTCGGTAAAGTCCCGTAATATCGGCACATAATCTCGTATCTCTCCCGCAATGAAGCCTTTCGGTTGGCGGTAGTGACCCCCTCGTTCAAATAATCGATAAGCACCTCGTGCGTATGTGTTATCGTTTTCGCCATTTGCATGCACCGGATACACCAGTCGAAGTCGGCGGAGAAACGATACCGCAAATCATATTCCGGCGCAATCTCCCGGCGAACGATAAATGCCTGATGACACACCAGCATCCCCATGCGGAAACTCTTCACCGATAACCTTTCGGGGGCCTGTAACCTCCGCATGGATATAAAACGTCTTTCCGAATCGACCAATGCCGTCTCTCCATAGACAATATCGGAGTCGTTTTTTTCGATGGAATCGGCAATTTTCTGCAATGTATCAGGCTCGTGAAATGCATCGCCGGCATTCAGAAAAACGAGATAACACCCTCGTGCTTTACGCAAACCCTTGTTCATCGCATCGTATAAACCCTTGTCGGGTTCGCTCGTCACCGACGAGACCGCTGCCGAGTGCTGCGCAATCGCAACCGTACCGTCGGTCGACGCACCGTCCACGATCAAATACTCATAGTCGGTAAACGTCTGTAGTTCCACGCTTCTCAACGTAGCCGGCAAAGTCCCGGCAGCGTTAAACGTAATCGTAATAATCGAAAAAAGAGGCCGCTCCATTACAATCCGTTTTTCATGAACAATCCGATATCCGAGAAACTGTCCGCCTCTTTCCGAAGTTCGTCGAACGGACGTTCCCACCATCGCGAAGCCAACAGATAAGCAATCTGCTCATCGTCGAACCGTTTCCTGATTTCCCGGGCAGGTACACCGCCCACAATCGCATAAGGAGCCACATCGCTCACCACCACAGCTCCGGTAGCAATCACCGCCCCCGTACCGATTCGAATCCCCGACATCAACGACACGTTGTTCCCAATCCACACATCGGCTCCCACCTCTACGCTCACTCGTCGTTCCCGATCGAGATACCGACAGTCCTCATACCGTTTTTCCCGGACAAACGAAAACCCCGGTTGCCCGTTGGGAGAGAAAAAAGCCGGGTGAGTAGATACGAAGGTGCGGGTCGGATGCTGTCCGATGCGGACATTCCGACCGATCGAACAAAACGCACCGACCTCTGCATCGGTGAAATTGCTCCCTCGGCAAATATAAGTGCCCCGGCCGATACGAGCGCCGGCCAACAAAACATTGTCCTGTATGGTATTATATCCGGCCAATCGGGTACGACCGTCGATATAAGCCTTGTACGAAACCCTCGAATGACGAGCCAGTCGATAATAAAACTGCATGAAAAACATAACGATACGACTGGCTAAACGAGTCAAATCCCTCATAATCTATCTCTTTTTACGATTGAATACACGAATCCACAGATTCCCGATGAATACTTTCAATTTATGCCTGTACGAATAATTATAACGATAGGTTCGGGAATAGACTTTTCGGGCGAGCAAGTTCTCTTTTACCGGTGAAATGGGAACTACCGCTATCGGATTCATCGACAAAGTCTGCGTGCAAAGCTGCATAGTATTGCAATGCGTTCCGCTTCCGTCGAATCCCGCATTATCGACCAACGAACGGCCCGTGCCCAACATCAGCTTGTCACGCAGAAACAGCGATGCATACCACCGTATGAACCACGAGTTATTCCGACTCTCGATTTGGTCGCGCAACATCTGGGTAAAGTGGAAACCTCCGTCCAAATCGAATTCCCAACACAAACCCCGCCGTTCGATTTCCCGCAACGATTTTCTACCGTCCGGCTCGAAATATTGCCATGCACGACTCCAAGTTCCCCACCCCCAACTGTTACACCAGCGTATCAAAAACGTATCGGGCAACTCTCCTTTATGGTCGAGCATGTGGCAAGTCACATGGCAAACTTCCTCCGTATCTTTATAAACTTCCAGAGCCTCGTTCATAAAACGCAGAAAATAAGGAGAAACGATCAAATCGTCTTCCAAGACGATCACCCGGTCGTGCGTCTCCAAAACCGAAGTCACCCCCGCAATCACATTGGCTGCCAGCCCCTTGTTCTCCGGTCGCTCCACGACATTCAACCGTTTGAATTTCCACGGCTCGGCAATCACCCGACGCACGGCGGCCACCGCCTCCTCGCTGCCCGACTTCGCGCCGTCGGCGAAAACATACAATTCGCTTTCCGCCGCCAGCTCGTTCCGCTCCAAATATTCCAGACAAGCGCGCGTATGTTCAGGACGATTATAAACGAATAAAACAATAGGGGCTAACTCCATATCGGTTTAATTTTTGAATGAACATTTTCCAAAAACACAGGTCTTCCCTGTTTGCAAAATCGCTTGATTTCTGCAATAGAAGGGTATCGACACAAAAGCCGGACACTTGTGCCTGTATAAAAACAAAATTCTTTGAATCTTCCCCGCAATAAAGCGAGCACGCCCGGTTTCAAAGGAGCTAATACCCCCCCCCACAGACACTTAGCCATTCCCGAATTTAAATCCGAAACAACCGACAAATAATAAACCCTGTCCAATTTCATTTGTGTCTCGCGGGTAATCGGTCGATTTTGCCGGTCATGGCACCCCGAAGTCAACGGAGTGTATCCCACCCGATAACCATAGAATCGCATTCGGTGAATATAGTCCACATCTTCGCCGTAATGAAAAAACAACGGCGAAAAACCTCCCACCTTTTTCAACGCCGACGCCGGGATAAACCAGAAAGCAGCATTAACGAAAGCCGCTTCGACGATATCCGATTTTTTCGATGAAACCGCCGATGCTCCCCCCACATACTTGGCGAACGAACCGTCGAGGTGCTCCCCCTTCCCGTCAAGATGTACCGGCGAAAGCACTCCGTAATCGGGATATTTTTCTGCCAACCCCACCAAAGTCCCCACCGTATTCGGTTCTATCCACGCATCCTGATTCACGAGAAACACATAATCGTAATTCTCCTCCAACGCCATTCTCATGCCGATGTTATTCGCTTGTCCGAATCCGAGATTTTTCCTACTCCGCACAAGACGAATCCATCGATACCTCTCGGCGATGATCGACACCGTCCGGTCGGTCGAAGCATTATCGATTACCACAAGGTCCGAGGGGTAATCCGAATCCCGAATACTACTCAGACATCGTTCGATCCACGGCTCGAAATTATACGAAACGATCACCGTCAAGACCCTCGGTCGAGCAACTGCTACCTCGTTCACGCTTCACCTCCTCTCTTCACACGACTCTTCAACATCGACAGCATCTCCTGCAACATCTCCAATTTCAACATGTATGCTCCGCCCAAATACAAAACGACATAAACGACCGGGACAAGACACAACCGCCACAAATCGCTCGGCAAAAGCAGATAAACACCGCACGAAAGTATCGCCGACGCCAACGCCAAGATAAAATACGGAAAAATATCTTTCACATACTCCCCGAAACCATATCCAAGAAAGCGACGAGCAAAAAAGATCGAAGCCGCCAGAGACAACACCGAATAAGAAATCCACCACCCTATCAGCCACAAAATACCCGAAGAATAAAACAAAGCGATACCCGCAAACAAATAAATCTTTTTCCCGATTTCCAGTTGTAAATTCAGCCGGGAATAGCCCAGACTATTGAACAAATCGAAAAACAAAATAATAAACGGAGAGCATATTCCCGAAAAACAAAGCAGGCGGAAATACGGCACGGACGGAACCCATTGCTCTTTCAACATAATCGATATGAGCGGATACGAAACGACGACCATCAACAGCATGATAGGAAAAATGAAAAACGCAATGGCCCGTACATTCTTCCGGCAAATCCGTTTCAACCGTTGCAAATCGTCTTGCACCTTCGAGAAAACAGGGAAAGCGACCGAACGGAATATATTGCTGATAAGCGAAGAAGCTATATCCTGATACTTGTCGGCCTGAGTATAGTAGCCGGTCTGTGTCATACCATAAAACTTACCGATGATAATGGGATATATCTTGTTAAACACATTGTTGATAATACCCGAAACGACCAAGTTGGAACTATATCCGAAAAACTCCCGCAACGAAGCCATGCGAAATATCCATCGGGGACGCCAGTCGTTAAACACCCAGAAAAAACAGCCCTGAAAAACGAGAGTCCGAGTGTCTGAGCCACCAACGACCAGACTCCCATACCGCCGTAAGCCATCGCAATGGCAACGACCGAAGCGATACCCAACGACCACAAATTGACACGAGCGCTTACAGAGAGCTTGAAATGCTTCAACAACAAAGTCTGCTGTATAAGGGAAAGTGCATTCAACGGAATCACGAGAAACAAAATCCGGCAGATATATATCAAATCAGGGACTTTAAAAAACACTGCAATATAAGGAGCTGCTGCATACAACAAACCATACAGCACGTAACTGATTGCCACATTCACATAAAACACCGTGCTGTAATCGGCCTGAGTAGCCTCCTTTTTCCGAATCAAAGCCGAAGAAAAACCGCTGTCGATCAATATCCCCGACAAGGCGATAAATATCGTGAGAACCCCCACCTTGCCATAATCCTCAGGAGAAAGTTGACGAGCGAGAATAATACCGGCGACAAGATAGAACAACTGCTGTCCCAACTTGTCGGCCGTGCTCCACACGAGCGCTTTCGTCGTCTTTCTCTTCAAATTCTCCTCCATCAGCTAAATGAAAGTCGATAACCTTATGCTCCACAAAGATAGTGAAAGGTGAGTGCAGAGACAAACGGAAATTCCACTTCCGTTTTGACTATGCCGAACAATACCCTATCTTCATATCTATACACAGAATCGCCTCCTTGTCAAAAGTTATAAAAAATCTGTAATGCCATACATAAGTTGATCCAACAAAATAGGCATATCGCTCGCAGCGATTCCTGAGGCGATCAAATCGGGAGCATCCTGCTTGAAATTAGAAAGGAACTTAGCAGAATCACCGTTGTCCAGCTCTATACTGCGCCGATAATAATCGATGGCCTTTCTGATATGTCCCAAAGAAAACTCCACATGCCCGGCATTGAAATAATCGAGAGAAACCGGTTTATCGTCCAATATCTTCTCATAATACCGCTGCGCCTGTTCTTTTTTACCGACTAAGAAAGAACACCATGCGATAGGACGCCACGCTTTTCCACCTTCGGGATCGAGATAATCCACCTTGAAGTAATATTTAAGCGCCTCTTCATAATCTTTCTGTTCGACATAACAATGCCCTATATTCATCTGTACCGATAAATTTTCGGGCTGTATCTTTTCGGCACGATGATAATACGAAAGAGCCATCTCGGGCTTTTTCATATTTCTGTAACATGTAGCTATGCGTCTAATCGTCCAGAAATTGTCGGGCGAAATAATTTCTGCTTTGAGGAAAGCCTCCAAAGCGTTGGCATAGTCTCCTTTCTTCTGGTAACAAAAACCTATCTTCTGATAAATTTCACTATCCGAATGATATGCCGCCGAAAGCCTTTCGAACAATTCGAGAGCCTCGGCATAATATCCCCGCCGAAAATAATATTCCCCGATGAGGCGCAAACTGTCCGAATCGCTCAATAACGGATTCAAAACAGATACATGCAATAAATTGATATGCCCGGCAAAAGGATCCGTAAACTCGGTTCGACGTATATACAGCTTGAAGAAACGGTACAAATCTTGAATATAACGATTGGATATATTTTCCCGACTTATTTCTTTCTTCATCAATTCCTCTTTTTCCATCTCTTGAACCGCCGCATTCTCGGCACTGAATTGCCCCATCATCAAATCCCTCTGCGACTCGGGAACCTGAGCCAAACTCAAACAAAAAGAATATTTATCCGAATTACACAATAGAGCCGATGCCGAAATCATCTTCTTAAACGTATCTCCGCCCTTACCGGACAATACCCCCGACAACGCTGTATGATCGGGATTAAACGGCAAAAACCAATTTTGAATCGACTGGAAAAAAGGGAAACTCTTCAAATGAGAAAACGTACTCATGAAAACATCGGCTCCCTCCATCTGCAAATCGGTCAACTCCTTTAACTTATCGGTAATTCCCGATTTGTCGAGCATCTCCTGCCACTCCGGATTTTCTTCCAGCGCATTGATATCGTTCATCAAGTCTTCTTGACGTATTTTCTTATAAAGCGATGGCCCCAGTTTCATCATTTCGGGAAGCAGCTCTTCATTCATTTTTCTGGTAATTTTTTCAGTCTCTTGACTTTTGATGAACTGCAAGAAAATATTACGAACATCGGTCTTGAATTTCGGTTCTTCACACAATGCATCGAGGCGATTCCGCAAACTCTTCAAAAGAGGCAATCTCTCCCGATAAATATACATGACGATAAGAGCACAACAAAGCGAACGCATCTGTATTTCGGGCGAAGAATGGCGATAACCGTCCAGCAGAATGAGCAACTTTTGCTCGTCGAACCGATGCAATAAGTTCAACAACACAGCCGAAAGAAGAAGCGAAACGAAAGTATCGGGAAAACGATCGGTGAAAAGAGCCTCTCTTAACGACCGGTAATCGTCCTCTGCCGCCGGATAATTGGTCCATATATCCATAAAAAGATTTCCCGCCGTATCCTCGATACGGTGTTTCAATGATTGAATTTTAGAAAAATCTTGTTCTTGTTCGCTAAGCAACAAAGCCAAAGAAAGATCGTTGATTTCATTATCGCACACATCGAATTGAGACGATAAGGAAATATCCGTTCGGCTGGCCGACGCATATCTCTTCCACCCATAGTATTGAGAAGGAGAAACCTGCCCGGCCAATCGATCCGAAACCCGATCGGTCAACACATAAGCAGACAAAACCAAATGATCGTAAATACTCTTCCGTTCGGGATCCTCGACACCGTCCAACATATATTGTATCATATATCTATACGACGTCTCCATCTCGTTCAACTTGTCCCGGTTTACCCAATCTTGCAACTCGTTTACCAATAAAGCAAGTTTACCGAAAGCGTCTTTCAATCGTCTCTCGGCAAGCAAGCCGTATATATCGTACTGCAATTTCGTTATCTCTGTCGTAATCATCTTTATAAATATAAAATCGAAGTAAATTTAATAGCTTTCCCTTATATAACAAACTTAATTTACAAATAGTGTGCCGGAAAAAGGTTATTTAATTTTTCCCATTCGCCCTACCCTCCTTTCCACAGCTATTTCTCAAATCCACATTTGGGTGTTTACCGACAATTTTCTATCTTTGCAAAACGGAGTGCACAAATAAGCTACAACCCGCCCCGTTTATTTACGTACCCATTTCACCATTAAAGAAAACTTATATTATGATACAACGAATACAATCGATCTATTTATTACTGACGACGGCTTTAATGGCTGTATTTTTATTTCTTCCGATAGCTCAATTCGATACGACCGATGGCATTTACAGTTTCACGGCACAAGGTATCTCTACCGTAGAAGCTATGACAACTCCTGTACAGGATAGTGCCGCAGCAATCACACAAACTTCTGTATTTACCCCCACATGGGGAGTATTCGTATTAGGAACCGTAATAGCCGTATTATCGTTTATCACGATTTTCCTATATAAGAACAGACCTACACAAGCGCGTATCTGCATGATCAACGCATTCTTTCTGGTAACTTTCTATATCGTCATCTTTTTGAGCGGTTATACATTCCGCGAAGATCTTTCGGCTTCAAACATATCGTGGACAGCTTATATCGTAATGCCTTTCGTCGCCCTCATTCTCGACATTTTAGCCTATAAGGCCATTAATAAAGACGAGCGTTTGGTTCGAAGCCTCGACCGCATACGTTAAACTTTAAGAAGCTGTTTTAAATTTATTCCGAGACAGATTGAGACCTATGTTGAAGCAG
>ERZ831979.1652-NODE-1652-length-18393-cov-5.190588_pt1 | contig 18393 bp, 10 predicted proteins | sample MGYA00519952_ERZ831979 | MGnify/ENA primary metagenome ERZ831979 (study PRJEB31850, sample SAMEA3708723) | human gut metagenome | biome: human gut; feature: human-associated habitat; material: faeces | place: China | collected 2014 ...
CGTCGCCCATGCCGCCCATGATGCCGTGCGTCACGCAGTACTGGATGCCGGGGTACGCCCAGTTTTTCTCCACGTCGGTGAACATCTGCGTCACGTCGACCTCCGTCGTGTCCTTCCACGTCGCCTTGAGGACACTGCTGCTGAAGCTGATCACGTTGTCACCGGCGAGGAACACTGTGCCGTTTTCTGCGAGCCAGCCGGCAAACTCCTTGCCCTCCGGCGGCGTAAAGGTGCATTCAGGGAGTTCAAATTCCTCGCCCGACTTGACCTTCATGGGCTGCATCGTGCCCGTGCCGCCGTTGGGGTCAAAGGAGATGGTGACTTCTGCCACTTCCTTGTCCTTCCATGTCGCCTTGAGGCTTTGGTCGTAGGTGGAGTATACGTCGTGACCGGCGGGGTACACATTGCCGTTTACTGCGAGCCAGCCGGCAAACTCCTTGCCCTCCGGCGGCGTGAAGGTACATTCGGGGAGTGTGTAGCCAACACCTGCTTTGACCCTCATGGGCTTCATTGTGCCGGTGCCGCCGTTGGGGTCGAAGGAGATGGTGATATACTTTGGGGGCACCTCGGTCTTGAGCGTAAACGCCACCTTGCCGATCTTGGCGTTTCCGGTGTCGTACTTGTAGGTGACCTCCTTGACGTCGCGGTTATCGAGCGTCAGGACGTCCCAACCGTCGACCTTGCTGACCGTGCCGCCGGTCCAGTCGCTCGCGCGGGCGGCCGTGAAGTATGTGCCCTCCGTCGCGCCGTAGCACGGCAGGTCGGGATAGACCTTATACTGGAGGTTCCGGTCGACCTTGATGTCGTAGACGTTGCCAGAGCAGTCCACATAGCGCGGATCGAGCGCCGTGTTGCTGCTCAGGTCCAGCCACGAGAGGCGGTTATTCTGGCAGTAGAGCGTTTCGAGCTTTTTGTTGCTGCGCAGGTCGAGCGTCTCGATCTGGTTGTCGTAGCAGTACAGTTCCCGGAGCTCGGTGCAGCGGCTCACATCCAGCTTCGTGAGCTTCGCTTCGCTGCACGAAAACTGCTGCAGATTGCTCAGCGGGTGAAGATTGAGCTCGGTGATCGGATTTTTTTGAACAGTAAGATACTCGAGGGCGCCATTGTTGCTCACATCGAGCGCGGTGAGCTGGTTTTCATAGCAGCTCAGCTTCTTGAGCAGATAGTTGCTGCGCACATCGAGCGCGGTAAGCTGGTTACAAAAGACCTTGAGCTCAACCAGCTTCCGGTTGCTTTTCACATTGAGCGAGGTCAGCTTGCCCTGGGCGACATTCAGAATCTCCAGCTTGGGGTTTTTGCTGACGTCAATGGATCTGAGGTCAAAATTGGCCTGAAGATCGAGATACGTCAGCTCCGGCAAGTTCCGGGTGTCGAGGGCCGTCAGATTGTTACAATTCGCGTTGATTTTCTGGAGCTTTTTGTTGGCGCTCAGGTCGAGCGCGGTGATCTGGTTCCCGTTGCAGTACAGCTCGGTGAGCTCCGGGTTCTTGCTCAGGTTGAGCGCGGTGAACTGGTTTACGCTGCAGTTCAGATACTTGAGCGAGCTGCCCTTGTGAAACCACAGACCGGTGAGCTGGTTTCCGGAGCAGTTGAGCTTTTCCACTCTCGAGTTCTGCTCCAGATTGAGTGTTTTCTTCAGTTCCTGGCCGCTGCAATTGAGATCCTTCACATATCTCAGGTATCGGATGCCCATGAGACTCGTGATGGGGTCGCGGTCGCCGAGCACCTCTTTGATGTTGCTCGCGCTGACGTCGAGCACTTCGATCTGCCGGGCGATCGTATCAGTCAGGACCGAGCTGCCGACGATCTTGAGCACGTATTCCCGGAACACCGGGTCGGGGAAGGTCTCTTCGTTGATCAGCGTGCTGCTTGCCGCGCTTGCCGTGAACGGCAGCAGGCTGAACACCATGACCAGACACAGGACAATGCTGAGAATGCGTTTTTTCATCTGTTTCCGCCTCCTTGGTTTGGAATATGTGGGGGTGGGCTTTTGTATCAGAACGAGCCGCTGCGTCCGTGGCCGCCGCCGCCGGAAAAGCTGCTCGAATCGCTTGAGCTGCTCGAGTCGCTCTTGCGCTCGATCTTGTGGCGCACCGTGGTCGTGTGGGTGAAGACGTCCTCGCGCCGGGTCAGCTGCAGCCCATCGGCCGTGACGTAGGCCGAGGCCTCAGCCTGGCGGTAGACGGAGCGCATCTTCATCTTCAGCAGCTGGCACACGATCAGCGCGAGCAAGAGCCCGACGCCGAACGAGATGCCGAGGCGGCGCAGAAACTGCGGCCACGTGAATTCGCCGGAGTCGACGCTGAGGATCCCGGCGCAGCCCTCAAGATAGTCCGAGAAGCCGTCGTACCAGTCGTCGTCCGCGAAGTCGTCGAGAAAGGCGTTCTCGAGCTTGATGAGCTTGGCGTCCGGGAAGATGGGCTCTGCCTTGTCGCCGTAGACAAAGGTGGCGTACTTGCGGTTCGACATGCTCAGCAGCAGGAGGATGCCGTCGCGCCCGCTGCCATAGCCGAGCGACTGCGCATGGTAGATCGAATAGGACGCGGTCGCGGCGTCGGGATAGCCATAGTCGCCGAAGTCATCGAGTATGCAGATGTACACGCCGACACCGTAGTGCTCCGTGATCTCGGCGGCGCGCGCCTCGAGCGTTTCGATCTCCGAGAGCGTGAGGATCGCGGCTTCATCGTCGACATAGGTCTCTGCCGCCATGACGGGCAGCACGAGCGTGACAGCCAGCAGCAGCACGAGCAGCAGCGCGGTCAGTTTTTGTTTCATGGTGTCCGCCTCCTTACATAAACTGCAGGATGACCGTCAGCGCGACTGTGACCACGCCTGCGATCGCACCGAACGTGCCCCAATAGCGGCCGCGGTCGGTCGGCAGGTCGCCGACAAGCTTGCCGGTCTGTCCGTTCATGGCGAAGAGGAAGCTTTCGCCGTTCCACTTCGTGCTCAGCATCCACACCGGCAGCAGGGCGTAGTGCACCTTGCCGCGGTGCAGGCGGATGTCCGTGTGGTCGGTCACGCACGTGCCGTAGCCGGTCACGGTCTCGCGCAGGGCGTTTTCGAGCGTCTCTCTGCTGCGGCGGTCGGCGCGGGCGCGGCTGTCGTCCACGGTGACGTCGTACTTGTCGGCCAGATAGCCGGGCAGGTACGCCGTGGAAAACGGCTGCATCTGCGTGTAGTCAAACGGCTCGATGGAGTCCATGTGGTCGTCGGGCATCTTGCTCGAGGCGTCCACCGGGATCTTCTCGAACGCGATCGAGCCGCCGCGGTGCACGTCGTAATGGTCGGTCTCGGTGACCTCGTAGTCGTCGTCCCTATAGGTGCGGGAGTTGGCGGCCTTGTAGTCGACCTCGCCCTCCGCGCCGCCGTCAAACAGCCAGAACGGGACATACACGCCCTGGATCTCCTCGATGTGGTTGCCGGCCGTGAACGAGCGCGGCAGGAAGGGCTTGCCCCGGTAGTGTGCGCGCAGCGCACGCACCGCGTCGTCCTTCGTCATCCTGAACGGGAGCACGAACTCCGGCTTGAGCGCGCCGGAAAACTGCCCCGGCACGACCGTCGGGTTGCCGCAGTAGGGGCAGGAGGTGGCGGCGGTGGTCTCGTCGCAGATCAGCTCCGCGCCGCACGACGGGCAGCCGTAGACCCGCAGGCCGTCGGCGTCCGCGCCCCAGTCGCTGCTGAGGTCGGAGGTGTCCCAGCCGCCGTCGGCGGCGGCGTCCGCCTTCGCCGCCTCCGCCTTTGCGTCGGCCGCTTCCTTGGCAGCGGCGGCCTCGGCCTCCTTTTGCGCATAGAGCGCCTCGATCTCCGCGACGTCATACGCAGAGCCGCAGTAGTCACAGGTGAGCTTGCCGGTCTCGGCCGAAAAATGCAGGGGGCCGGTACAGGCCGGACACTGATAGTTGGTTACCTGGGTGGGCATGTGCGCGCCTCCTTTCGTTGTGGGTCAGGAAACGGTGTCGCCGTCGTTGAACGGGTCGCCGCACTCGGGGCAGAACTTCGGCGGGTTGGTCGGGTCTTCCGGCTCCCAGCCGCACTTGTCGCATTTGAATTTCTTCACGGCGGCCGGGCGCGGTTTGCCGCACTCGGCGCAGAATTTGCCCTTGTTCACCGCGCCGCACGTGCACGTCCAGCTCTCGTCCGCGGGCTTGGGCTGGCCGCAGTTGCCGCAGAACTTGCCGGTGTTGCCGGTCTGACCGCAGGCGCACGTCCAGCCATCGGCCGCCGGCGCTGCCGACGGGGCGGCGGGCTGCGGCGCGGGCTGCGGCGGGGCAGCGGGCTGCTGAGCCGCCTGCTGGGCTGCCTGCTGCTGACCCATGGCGTAGAGATTCTGGGCGTTGATGCCGCCCATCTGACCGGCCATGCCCATGCCCATGAACGCCATGGCCGGGCCCGTGGCCGTGTTGGACGCGGCGGCCTTCATCGCCTCGCCCTGCGAGCGCGAGAGCATCGCGGCGGCGCGCGTCGGGTCCATGTAGGCGGCCTCGCGCTGCATCTCCTTGATCATCTGCTCGTCTTCCTCGTTCGCCTTCACGGACGAGACGCCGAAGGCCACGATCTCAAGGCCGCGGCGGTCGCGCCACTGCGCCGAGAGCTCCTCGTTGAGCGCCTCGGCGATCTCGCGCGTGTGACCGGGCAGCGACGAGTAGCGGATGCCCATGTCGCTGATGCGCGCGAACGCCGGCTGCAGCGCCGTGAGCAGTTCGCTCTTGAGCTGACCGTCGATCGTGTCGCGGGTGTAGGCCTCGGTGACGTTGCCGCAGACGTTGGTGTAAAACAGCAGGGGGTTGGTGATGCGGTAACTGTACTCGCCGAAGCAGCGGATGGCGATGTCGATGTCGATGCCGGCGCGCTGATCGACCACGCGGAACGGCACCGGGCTCGGCGTGCCGTACTTGTTGCCGGTCAGCTCCTTGGTGTTGAAGTAGTAGATGCGCTGATCCTTCGGTGCCTCGCCGCCGAAGGTGAAGCGCTTACCGATGTTCTGGAACACCTGCCCGATGCTCTCGCCGAGGTTTCCGGCGAAGATCGTCGGCTCGGTGGACGCGTCGTAGGTGTACTCGCCCGGCTCGGCGCAGACCTCGACGACCTTGCCCTGCTCGACGATGAGCATGCACTGACCGTCGGCAACCGCGATGCGCGAGCCGGTGGTGATGATGTTCTCATCGCCGTGCGTATTGCTCGAACGGCGGGTGGTTTTCTTCTGTCCCTTGACCGCCAGCACGTCGGCCGGCAGCGCCTCGCAGGTGAAAAATTCCTTCCACTGGTCGGCCATGACACCGCCGGCAGCTCCGGCGATCGCTTTGATAAGTCCCATAAGCATGCTCCTTTACGCAGATGTTTTTCATCAGATATAACTGCTTTTGATGATTTTTCAGCTATGCTGATAGTATAAGGCATCGGGGCCGGAAATGCTACGTTCCCGGCGCAAAAACCCCGCCGAAACCGCAAAATACGACTGAGTAGTAGACAAGGTGCACAGCCTGACGACGGTCAGGTTGTGCACCTTGCAGTATCCTCTGCCCGCGGCGCGGCGATCTCATCGAGACGGCCGCAGCGGCGGAAGAGGTCGATATACAGCATGAGCTCCTCGCGTGAGGTCACGCCGAGCTTGCGGTTGATGTTCGTGTTGTGCTTTTTGGCGGTGGCCACGCTGATGTACGCGCGCGCCGCGACCTCCTCGAGCGAGCAGCCGTCGATGTAATACTGCAGCACGGTGCGCTCCATGGGGGTGAGCGTCTGCACCCGGTCGCGGAAGCCCGAGAGCAGCTCCTCGATGTTCGGCGGGAGACCTCCGGCCGTGAGCTGCTCGGCCGCGCGCGAACGGACGAAGGCCAGCAGCTCATCGATCTCCGAGATGCCGGACGGGTGCTCGCCGGGGGTCTGCTCGCGGATGGCCTGCAGGCTGCGGGAGATCGGCGTCACGAACCGGCGCGACAGGTATGTTGACAGCAGCAGCATCGCCGCGAGGAACACGAGCGAGCCCGCGATCCATGCCATGCGGCTGCGCGCCTCGAGCGCGCGCAGCCCGGCATCCGGCACGAGCACCACGGCGGCGAGCTTCCGCCCTGCGGCGTCGGTCGCGCCGATCGGTTCGTGCAGACCGAGATAGGTGCGGCTGCCGTCGGAATACGTATTATAATACCGGCCGGTCTTGCACGTGAGCGTACCGTCGGCCGTGAGATACGACCCGCCGGGGCTGCCGATCATGGCCTGTCCGAGCAGCAGCCGGTCGCCATCTATGGGGGCGAGCACCGTGACCATGCTGCCGTAGGCGCTGTCCACGGCGGGATAGGTGAGGCGAAAATACAGATCGCTGAGCTCCGCGCCGCAGATGCCGCGCACATTGCCCGCGCTGTCGAGCAGCGGCACGCACAGCAGCGTCACCGACTCCCACGTGTCGGGCAGGGCGATGCGCCCCGTCCACAGGCAGCGCTCGGCGAGGCGGCCGTCCGATGCGCGCAGCAGCTGCGTGTAGCCGGGGACGGCCTGCACGTTCAGCTCCGGATTCCAGCGGTTGTGCATCTGCACCTGCGCGCTGCGCGCCGTCTCCGCCGCGCCGCGAAAGCAGGTGACGTGCTGATCCGTCGCACCGATGGCGCGCAGCGCCGAATAGCGCAGGTACAGCCCCGCGCGCGAGGTCGCCGCGCCCGGCAGCGCCGTGTTGGCCGTCGCGTCCAGACAGAAGACCGCGCCGCTGCACGCGCTGGATTTCAAATAGGTGTTCAGCGCGGGATAGAGCGCCGTCTCGACGGCCGCGATCGCGCCGGGATCGTCGTTGAGCGCGGAGAACGTCCGCCCGCCGGCGGCGAGCTGCTTGTCCAGCTCACGCGTGAGCTCCTCCGACAGGGCGATGCTCTGCGCCGTGAGCTGGTCCATCTGCCCGGCAAGCGCCGAGGTGGTGTTGTGCTTCTGGATCGTCAGCGACTGGCCGAACTTTTGCGCCGTGTTGGAAAACACCCCCGTCAGGCTCACGACCAGCAGCACGGCGGCCAGGATCGCCAGCGCCATGCTGAACCAGTACAGCACGAGCCGCCGCTGCATGCTCACGCCCTGCGTCTTTGCCTTTTCCAGCGCCGAGCGCATTTCCCGAAGCCGGAGCATGGCCGTCACCGCCTTTCTGCCGCCTCAGCGGACGTAGTTTTTTTCAAATTGGTCGAGCGTGGACCAGATCAGCTCCTCACGCGCGCCGCCGCCCTGCTGTTCGCAGAGCACGCGCCCGGCCGTGAGCTGCAGGCGCACCTGCTCTTCAAAGCGGGTCTCGAGCTCGAGATAATCCCTGCGCTGCGGCGGAGTATAGAACGTGTAGCCGCTCTGCGTGTCGAGAAACGCCTGATAGAGCGAGACGTACATGGGGTCATCGAGCGTGCGCACAGCGCTGGGCAGCTCGTTTGCAAACGCCGTCTGCGTGACGGGCATATAGCCAAGCTGCGTCACAAAATCGACGTTGCGCTTGGGCGCTGTGAGCCACTTGAGAAACGTCACGCACGCGCGCTCGCGCTCGGGCGTGGACCTGACCGTGCAGATGCCGGCGCCGCGCTGCATGACGAGCTTCTCCCCGCCCGCAAACGTCGGGCACGGCAGGGAGATGATCTCCACCGGCTCGGAGGTGTTGTCCGGGTAGGTGACGGTGTCGGCGTAGTACAGCACGCTCGCCGACGATGCCACGGACGCGACCGCGTCGCCCGTGCGCAGGGGCTCGGTGGCGTAGCCGCTCTTGAGCCAGACGCTGCCGGCAAGCGTCGCGCGGGCATACGGCTCCCACACGCGGCGGAACACCGGGCCGAATGCCACCTGATCGCCGTCAAAGAAATCCGCACCGAGAGATTCGACACCGACCTGAAAATAATTAAAATGGTAGTCGTGCACGAAAAACACCTTGCCGTCGTCCGGCGTGTCGGGCGTCTGCGCGTCCGTCCAGGCGGTGTAGGCCTCCGCCGTGCGGTAGAGTCCCTCCCACGTGGACAGATCATCGAGCGTCGCGCCCGTCGCGGCGGCGAAGCGGTCAAAGAGCGTCTTGTCCACAAACAGGATCTCCGTGCTCTTGGCCACCGGCAGTACGGTCAGATGCCCGCCTATCTCCCCCTCGGCAAGAAACGCGGGGATGAAATCATCCAGCTCCGCATCCGAGAAATAGTCCCGGTAGTCGACGAGGATATCCGCATCCGGCAGTGCCAGCACGGTCTTGGGATAGGACACGAACATATCCGGCAGCGCCGTCGCGCCGGGCTCGCCGTAAGCCGAGGCGAGCACCGCCTCGTGGATGGTGTTCGTATTTGTGACGCTGCCGACCTGCACGCGGATGTTCTGCGTGCGGCCGATGGTCTCATTGAACGTGTCGATGAGGTCGTTGAGCGGGGACTCGGTCTCGCCGCCGTAGACGTGCCAGATCGTCACGGTCACGGGCTCCTGCTTCTTGCCGCAGCCGGTGCAGCCGAGCGCGAGCAGCAGCGCCAGCAGCAGGGCTGCCATGCGCGGATACTGTTTCATGCGGGGGACACCTCCTTGCAGGGTGCTTTGATTCAGTATAACGAATTTTTTCCGCCGCGGCAACCGGAATTCCCCGCTTTTTTGCGCGCACTTGACAGCGGCGTGCATGCGCAGTATGCTGGAGGCAGCGGGAATGACCGCAAATTCTATATTCAGGAGACATTGTTTGAAACAGACAAGAACATCGGAGCGTGTGCGCTGACCGGGAGGCCGGCAAATCCACACACGCCACGCCTCCCGGCGCAGAAATGCCTTTGGGAGGAACCAATGAAGCACGAAAACAAACGACAGCAATACCAAGCAGGCTACTACAAAACCCACCCCTGCCGCGACAGCTTTCCCTGCAGAGTCTGCGGACGGCTCGTAACACCGGAGGGTGCCGGGAGCAGCCACCGCAACCACTGCCCGAACTGCCTGTGCAGCCTGCACGTCGACATCACGCCCGGTGACCGCGCAGCCGACTGCGGCGGCATCATGGAGCCCGTGGCCGTCTGGGTGCGCAAAAACGGCGAGTGGGCGCTCATTCATCGCTGCCGCCGCTGCGGTGCGCTCAGCGCCAACCGCGTGGCTGCCGACGACAACCCCATGAAGCTCATGAGCATCGCGCTCAGGCCGCTGTGCGCCCCGCCCTTCCCGCTCGAGCGGATCGAAGAGCTGGCAGCGTGCATGGGCGGCGACAGCCGCCTGCCATGACCCGCAGATGAAAAACGGCCGACGCTCCGTATCGTTCGGAGCGTCGGCTGTATTTCGGGTGAAAAATCGCTATGATGGAATCACGCGGGAGATGCGAAGCACGCAGCGGGCACGCATCTCGGATCGTTCTCCCGTTTCACTGTACAAGTATCCCGGACATCGTTTGCGCTCTCCTTTTGAATGGCCGTGTGGCGGCCATATTCTGCCGGAGTCTGCAAACGATGTCTTCTTTTTTGTTTTTCATTGACGCAAACGGTTGTACCTTAGCCGCCGCACGTGCTACAATTTATCATCATCCAATCCACACAGGAGGTGCCGCCATGCAGCCGAAAACCCGCGCCGTCGCCGCGCTCGATGCGCTGGGGCTCGCCGCAGTCGCGGCGCTGTTTGTCCTCTGGTGCGTACACACGCCGGATCTCACCGCCGCGGGCGGCATCGCCGCCGGGTGCAGCGCGGCGCTGTTTGCCGCCGTGGGGCTGCGGTTCGTGCCCGCGTGGGTGCGCTTCTGGCAGCGGGAAACCGCCGCGCCCACCGTCCCGGCGCAGGAGCCGGCGCACATGGCCGCGCGCATTTTCGCGGCGCTGCTCGCGCTCGACCTTGCGCTGCTGCTGCTCACATGGGGCGTCCGCGCCCTGAGCGGACGGGTGGAGACGCCCGCGCAGGCGCTCGAATTCTGGCGCTGCCTCGACAGCCGCCACTATCTCGACATTGCGCGCGACGGCTACATCGCCGCCGGCGAGCGCGACCGCGTCGTGCAGCTCGTGTTCCTGCCGGGTTACCCGCTTGCGGTGCGCGCGGTGATGCTGCTCGTCCCGTCGGACATCTGCGCGGGGCTTCTGACATCGGCGCTGTGCTTTGCGGGCGCGGGGTGCGTGGTCTACCGGCTGCTGCGGCTCGACCTGCCGCACCGCGACGCCGTGCGCGCGCTGCGGTTTCTCGTGCTCGCGCCGGGCTGCTTTTTCTTCGCCGCGCCCATGAGCGAGAGCCTGTTTTTGCTGCTGACGGCGGCGGCACTCTATCTCGCGCGCACGCACAGGCCCGTGCTCGGCGGGCTGTGCGGAGCATACGCCGCGTTCACGCGCTCGCTCGGGCTGCTGCTGATCGTGCCGCTGCTGTGGGAGCTCGTGCACGACGCCGTGCAGCGCCGCCGTGTCAGCATCCGGCAGGCCGCCGGGCTGCTGCTCGTGCCGCTGGGCTTCGCGGCGTATTGCTGCATCAACCGGCACGTATCGGGAAACCCGTTTCAGTTCCTCATCTACCAGCGCGAGCACTGGAACCAGCGCACGGGGCTGTTTTTCAGCACCGCCGCATATCAGACAGACTACCTGCTGCGCTGCCTGCGCAGCGGCAATTGGCGCGATGCGCTCGGCCTCTGGCTGCCGAACCTCATCGCGTGCTTTTCCGCCCTCATTCTGCTGGCGAAGGCCGCACCGCGGCTGCGCGCGAGCCAGACGGCGTTGTTTCTCGCGTATTACATCATCGCCGTCGGCGCGACATGGCTGCTGAGCGCGCCGCGCTACCTGCTCGTGCTGCTGCCCGTGCCGCTGGCGCTGGCACAGTGCGCGCAAAAGCGCACCGCGAACATCGTCCTCACCGCTCTGAGCGCGCTCGCCGCGCTCGGCTATCTCGCCGCCTTCGCCCTGCGCTGGCAGGTGTGGTGAGCCGCACCGCCGGGCACTGTCCTTTTATCGGGACACCCAATATGCTACACTTTAGAAAACACACAAGGAGGCAATGTTATGCTGCATCTGCTCTATGGTCCTGCCGCCAGCGGCAAGACCGACCTGCTCATGGGGCGCATCCGCACGGCCGTTGCGGCGCGCACGCCGGGGCAGGTGCTGCTCGTGCCGGAGCAATACAGCCACGAGGCCGAGCGCGCCCTGTGCGCCGCCTGCGGCGACAGCCTGAGTCTGTACGCCGAGGTGCTGAGCTTCACGGGGCTGGCGCGCCGCGTCGCGGCGGAGACCGGCGCGGGTGACGCGCCGCTGCTCGATCAGGGCGGACGGCTGCTGTGCATGGCGCTGGCGCTCGATCAGGTCGCGCCGCGGCTGCGGCTGTTCGGTGCGGCTGCCCGCCGGGCGCAGATGCAGCAGACGCTGCTCGGCGCGGTCGACGAGCTCAAGACCGCGTGCGTCACGCCCGACGCGCTCGAGCAGACCGCCGCGCGCTGCCCCGGCTATCTGGGCGACAAGCTGCACGATCTCGCGCTCGTGCTCGCGGCATATGACGCCGTGACCGCGCAGGGGCACGCAGACCCCACCGACCGCCTGACGCACCTGGCCGAGCGCATCCCCGAGAGCACGCTCGGGCACACGGGACAGTTTTATCTCGACGGCTTCACCGACTACACGCGGCAGGAGCTGGCCGTCGTGCGCGCGCTGCTGACGGCGGGCGCGGATGTGACGGTCTGCCTCACGCTCGACGCGCTCGCGGACGGCAACGAGATCTTCGGCACGGCGCGGCACACGGCGCGCGTGCTGCTGGACATGGCGGATGACTGCGGCGTGCCCGCCACCGTCGAGACCTGCCCCGCCCGCGCCGCCGACACGCCGCTGCGCGTGCTCGAGCAGCAGCTGTTTTCCTACACCTCCGCACACTTTGACGATCCCGCGCACACGATCTGTGTGCGCACGGCGGACGATCTCACGGCCGAGTGCGCGTGGGCGGCCTCCCGCGCACTGCAGCTCGTGCAATCGGGCTGCCGCTGGCGCGACATTGCCATTGCCGCGCGCGGCTTTTCCGACTACGCGCCCGCGCTCGAGCGTATGTGTGCCTACTACGGCGTGCCGCTCTATTTTGCCCGCCGCACCGACCTGCTGCAAAAGCCGCTCGTGGCGCTCATCCGCGCGGCCTACGACATCGTGACCGGCGGCTGGGACGCTGAGGATGTCTCGGCCTACCTGCGCACGGGGCTTGCCGGGCTCACGCCCGAGGAGACGGACACACTCGAAAACTACGTTCTGCTCTGGTCGCTGCGCGGCGGAGCATGGACGCGTCCCGAGCCGTGGCGGCAGCATCCCGATGGCTACGGCGCGCCGGACACGGACGAGGCCGCCGCCCGCCTTGCCGAGATCAACGACCTGCGCCGCCGGGCCGCAGACCCGCTGCGGCTGCTGGGGACGGAGAGCCACGCCGCCGCCACCGCCGAGGCGCAGGCCATGGCGCTGGCAGATTTTCTCGAGCGGCTGCACCTGGCGCAGCGGCTCGATGCGCTGGCCGAGGATCTGCGCCGCGAGGGGCGCGGCGCGCTCGCGGCCGAATATGCGCAGCTCTGGGAGCTGACGGTCGGCGCGCTCGAGCAGTTTGCCGCCATCCTCGGCGACACGCAGATGGACGCCGACACGTTCGCGACGCTGTTTTTGCGGATGCTCTCGTGCTACGACATCGGCACGATCCCCGTCGCGCTCGACCGCGTGACCGCCGGCGACCTTGACCGGATGCGCCGGCGCGGCATCCGGCATCTGATCGTGCTCGGCGCGTCGGACGACCGGCTGCCGCGCGCCGGTGAGCCGGACGGCGTGTTCTCGCCCGAGGAGCGGCGCGAGTTGCTGGAGCTGGAGCTCGACATCGGCGGCGGCACGGACGATGTGCTCTGGCGCGAGTATAACCTCATCTACCAGTGTGTGACGCTCCCGTCCGAGACGCTCACGGTGACCTACCCGCTCTTTGACGGCAGCGGCACGCCCACACGCGCTGCCTTTCTCGTCACGCGCATCGAGCAGCTGTTCGGCACGCTGCCGCAGCCCGTTGACCCCGATGCGCAGCGGCTGCTCGCCCCCGCACCGGCGCTGGAGCTGGCTGCGCGCACGCTGCGCGGCGCGACGGACGCCAATGCCAACGCCGCGCGCGCATGGTTTGCGCAGCACGATCCCGCCGCGCTCGCAGCGCTCACGCGCGCGGCGCACACCGCCCGCGGCAAGCTCTCACCCGAGCGCGTGCGCGCGCTCTACGGTCAGCGGCTGTATCTCTCGGCATCGAAGGCCGAGCGCTTCAGTGCCTGCCGCTATGCCTATTTCCTGCAATACGGGCTCAAGGCCAGGCCCCGCCGCCCGGCGGCGTTCAGCCCGCCGGAGATCGGCACGTTCTTCCACTATGTCCTGCAGCACACGGCGCAGGACGCGACGGCCGCCGGCGGCTTCGCCGTCGTGACCGACGAGGAACTCGGGCGCTTCACCGATCACTGGACGCAGCGCTACATCCACGACGAGCTCAACGATTTTCAGGAAAAATCCGCACGCTTCATCTACCTCTTCCGCCGCCTGTGCCGGCAGGTGCGGCAGGTGGTGACCGACATGGCGCACGAGCTGCGCGCGGGCGATTTCGTGCCGCTGGATTTCGAGCTCAACTTCGCCGACCCCGAGCAGATCGCGCCGATCACGCTCTCGGACGGTGAGGTGACGCTCAACATGAGCGGCGTGGCCGACCGCGTGGACGGCTGGCTGCACGACGGCAAGCTCTACCTGCGCGTGGTCGATTACAAGACCGGGCGCAAGGCGTTCTCGCTCTCGGACGTGTGGTACGGCATGGGGCTGCAGATGCTGCTGTACCTGTTCGCACTTGAGCGCTCGGGCCCGGAGCGCTACGGTCACGAGATCGTGCCGGCGGGCGTGCTCTACGTCCCGGCGCGCGATGTGCTCATCCCGGCCGACCGCCGGCTCTCGCCGGAGGAAGCGGCAAAAGAGCGCGCCGGCGCGGTGCGCCGCTCCGGTCTGCTGCTCGACGACAGTGCCGTGCTGCACGCGATGGAGCGCAGCGACACGCCGCAGTACCTGCCGCTCTCGTCCCGGCGCAAGGCGGACGCCCTTGCCAGCGCAGAGCAGCTCGGTCTGCTTGCGCGGCACATCGAGACGACGCTGCTCGACCTGGCGCACGAGCTGCGCGACGGCAGCATCACGGCAGACCCCTATTTCCGCTCCGGGCAGGACACCGCCTGCACGCACTGCGACTATCTGAGCGTCTGCCACTTTACGCCCGGCGTAGAAGGCGACTGCCACCGCGTGCTGACAAAGCTCCCCGCCGACAAGATCTGGAGCAGCCTGAAAGGAGGCGAGATGCATGGCTGAACTGAACTTCACACCCGAACAGCGCGCTGCGATCGACACACGCGGCAGCACCGTGCTCGTGTCCGCGGCAGCGGGCAGCGGCAAGACCCGCGTGCTCACCGAGCGCCTCATGGCCTACCTCACGGACGCGGAAAATCCGGTCGACATCGACCGCTTCCTCGTCATCACCTACACGCGCGCGGCCGCAGCCGAGCTGCGCAGCCGCATCCTCGACGGGATCTATGCGCGCATTGCCTCCGACCCCGAAAACCGCCGCCTGCGGCGGCAGGCCGCGCTGTGTGCCCGCGCCGAGATCGGCACGATCCACAGCTTCTGCGCCGACTTCCTGCGCGCCAACTGCGCAGCCCTTGCGCTCGCGCCGGACTTTCAGGTCGCCGACACCGAACGCTGCATCGCCCTGCGCACGACGGCGCTGGAGCACACGCTCGAGCGCGCCTACGCCCGCATGGATGCCGACGCCGGCTTTCGGCTGCTGGCCGACACGGTCGGCAACGGGCGCGACGATGCGCGTCTGGGCGAGCTGGTGCTCACGCTCTATGACAAGATGCAGTGCCATGCCCGGCCCGAGCAATGGGCCGCACAGCAGGTGGACCTGCTCGCGCTCGACGGCGTGACAGACGCCGGCGCCACGCCGTGGGGTCGGTCGCTGCTGGCGCGCGTGCGCGAGAGCGCGGCGCACTGGGCAGGCGTGCTCGACGAGCAGCTGAGCATCATGACGGCGCACGACATGGAGTGGCTTATGGACATCTACGGCGACAGCTTTTCGGCCACGGCCGACGGTCTGCGCGCGCTCGCGTACGCCTGCAACCGGAGCTGGGACGCGGCCGTGACGGCGCTGCAGGATGTGCCGTTCCCACGGCTCGGCAGCACGCGCAAGCCGCCGGATCCGGACGTGCGCGACCGCGTCAAGGCGCAGCGCGACGCGGCGAAAAAAGCCATCCAGACGCTGCAAAAACAGATCAATATCCCCTCCGCGCAGGCACTTGCCGACCTGCACACGACGGCCCCGGCCATGCAGGCGCTGCTGGCGCTGACGCTCGACTTCGGCGCGGCCTACGCCGCCGAAAAGCGGCGGCGCAGTCTCGTGGACTTCTCCGACCTCGAGCACATGACGGCGCAGCTGCTCACGGACGAGGACGGCGCACCGACGGAGCTTGCGCGCCAGCTCTCGGGGCGATATACCGAGATCATGGTCGATGAATATCAGGACGTGTCGGAGGTGCAGGATCTCATTTTCCGCGCCGTGTCGCGCGAGGGCAGCAACCTCTTTTTCGTCGGCGATGTCAAGCAGTCGATCTACCGCTTCCGTCTCGCCGATCCAACGATCTTCCTCGACAAATACGCGCGCTTTGCGGATTTCCGCGAGGCCGCGCCCGGTGCGCCGCGGCGCATCCTCCTGCGGGAGAATTTCCGCTCCCGCCGCGCGGTGCTGGAAGCGGCCAACCACGTCTTTTCCAACATCATGTCGCGTGCGCTCGGCGAGCTGGACTATGACGATGCGGCGCGGCTGCGCGCCGGAGCAAGCTACCCCGGCGACGATGTGCTGCCGGAGCTCGCCGTGCTCGAGCTGCCGGGCGCAGACGACGACGCACCCACGCCGGAAAAGGCCGCGCTGGAGGCGGACTACGCCGCGCGGCGCATCCGCGCGCTCATCGACGGCGGCACGCCCGTGTGGGAAAACGGCGCCGAGCGCCCTGCGCACTACGGCGACGTGGTCATCCTGCTGCGCAGCGCCAACAGCGTCGGCCCCGTGTACCGTGCCGCGCTCGAGGCGCACGGCATCCCCGTGTCGGCGGAGACGAGCGGCGGGTTCTACACATCCGAGGAGGTGTCGGTGCTGCGCTCGCTGCTGGCGGTGGTGGACAATCCGCACCAGGACGTGCCGCTCATTGCGGCGCTGCGCTCGCCGCTGTTCGGCCTGACGGCGGACGATCTGGCCGCCGTGCGCACGTGCGACCGCGAGCATGATTTTTACACCGCGGTCACGCTCGCCGCAGAGACGCGCGACGACTGCCGGGACTTTCTCGACGTGCTCGCGCGCTACCGCGCGCTGTCGATCGAGCTGCCGCTGAGCGAATTTTTGTGGCACGTCGTGGACGACCGCGCCGTCATGGCGCTCACGAGCGCCATGCCGGACGGCGAGCTGCGGCGGCGCAACGTGCTGCTCCTGCTCGACCTGGCGCAGCAGTTTGAACAGACGGGTGCGCGCGGGCTGCACCGCTTCCTGCTCTGGATGCAGCGGCAGGAGACCGAGGGCGAAGAACCCGCCGTCCCCGGCGGCGAGAGCCGCAGCGTGCGCATCCTGAGCATCCACAAATCCAAGGGGCTGGAGTTCCCGTTCGTGTTCTTGTGCGACACGGCGCGCCTGTTCAACAAGTCCGACACGCGCGCGAGCGTGCTCGTGCACCCGGCGCTCGGTCTGGGGCCGAAGTGTACGGATCTGGAGCACGGCGTGGAATACCCGACCATCGCGCGGCAGGCGATCGCGGCGCAGCTGCTGACCGAGACGCTCTCGGAGGAGATGCGCCTGCTGTACGTGGCCATGACGCGCGCAAAGGAGCGGCTCGTCATCACGGGCACCGTGCGCGACATCGGCAAGACCGTCAGCACCCTGACCGCCACGGCCACCGTGCCCCTCGCGCCGGAGCTGCTGCGCGCTGCGCAGAGCCCGCTGCACTGGCTGCTGCAGAGCGCGCTGCTCGACCGGGATGAGCGCTATCTGCGCCGGAACTACGTCTATCTGACGGCGGACACCGCGGCCGGCAGTGCGGAGGCGGAAGCCGAACCCGCGCTGCCGGAGCCGGACCCCGCCCTGCTGGCGCAGCTCGAGCGCACACTCACGTTCCGCTATGCGCACGCGCAGGCCATCGACCTGCCGTCGAAGGTGACGGCGACGGAGCTCAAGCGGCTGGAGGCGGAGGACACGCCGCCCGAGGACACCGGCGCACCGCTGCTGGCGGGCGCGCCGCGCACGCAGACCTTCCGCCGGCCGGATTTTTCGGCGCGCGAGCGCAGGCTCACCGCGGCCGAGCGCGGCACGGCCACGCACCGCACGCTGCAATATCTGCGCTTTGCCGACGCGCGCACGCCCGAGGGCATCCGCGCACAGGTAGAAACGTTGACCGCGCGCGGACAGCTCACGGCGCGCGAGGCGCAGGCCGTGAACACAGCCTCGCTCCTGCAGCTGATGCGCACGCCGCTCGGCGCGGCGCTTGCGGCGGCAGAGGCCGCGGGCACGCTGCGGCGGGAGTTTCGCTTCTCGCTCCTGTGCCCGGTGGAGACGTTCTTCCCCGGCGCGGGTGAGGAGCAGGTGCTGCTGCAGGGCGTGGTGGACGCGTGGTTCGAGACAAAGGACGGCCTCGTCATCGTGGACTACAAGACCGACCGCATCCGCCCCGAGGCCGTGCCGGAGCGCACGGCATACTACGCCGCGCAGCTGCGCGCTTATGCCGGGGCAATGGCGCGCATCACCGGCCGCCCCGTCTGCCGGAGGACGCTGTATTTTCTGCACTGCGGCTGCAGCGCCGATGTCCCGGAGACAGACGCATAAAAAAATTACAAAAACGCTTGCTTTTTTGTCACCCGCATGCTACAATTCAGGTTGCGTCTTGTAACCATGGACCAGCCCGTGCTCAAGACAGCTTATTATGAGGTGAATGACTATGAAAGACGGTATCCATCCGAATTACCAGCCGACCACGATCCGCTGCGCCTGCGGCGCCGTGTACGAGACCCGCTCCACGAAGCAGAACATCTCCATCGAGATCTGCTCCAAGTGCCACCCCTTCTACACCGGCAAGCAGAAGCTCGTTGACACCAGCGGCCGTGTGGATAAGTTCAACAAGAAGTACGGCATCAAGTAAGATCGGATCTGCGTTCTTGCGAAATCAGCCCGCGTGCAATGCACGCGGGCTTTTTCGCGCTCTGCGGCATTTGTGACGTCATAAAGCCTCGTCTCCGCCCGTACCCGCGGTCGAGCCTCCGCAGCCGGACGACCGAAAAACTCCGTAACGTCACGAAACCTCGTAGAGTTTCGCCGCCGCAGCGGCGAAAGAAAGTCCAATCATTTTCTCCGGCGACATGCGCGGCGGGGAAAATACTTCTCAGGCTGCAAGTGTGGAATTTGTGCGCCGGCGGCGCACAAATT
>ERZ831979.1679-NODE-1679-length-18178-cov-3.105446_pt1 | contig 18178 bp, 20 predicted proteins | sample MGYA00519952_ERZ831979 | MGnify/ENA primary metagenome ERZ831979 (study PRJEB31850, sample SAMEA3708723) | human gut metagenome | biome: human gut; feature: human-associated habitat; material: faeces | place: China | collected 2014 ...
AAGAAAAATATAAATATCTTTATTGATAATAATTTAAATTTTAGGGTATATCCTGTAGATTTAGGCGATACTGATTATTTTGAAGAATCGCAACAAGAATTAGAAAAATTTGCAATAGAGTTAGCTAATGAGAATTATGAAAAAGCACATTATCATTCGTTGAAACAAGATTTAATAGCATCACATACTATTAACAAAGAGTATTTTGATTTATTACTGAAAGATATTAAACAGGAAAAAGTTGATTTAATTATCAGAGATACTGTAGATGTATATGGAGCAGAAATTGCAAGAATACTAAATGTTAAAACAGTTGGATATATAACTAATAATCTTTATAATGAGGAATACTTTTCTGCTCATGAAGAGGAGTTACATATTTATTTTGCTACATTGCCTATCGAAAATAAGCTATGTAATGATTATTATCATAATTTTTTTAAAAAAATTAGAGGTATGAATAAGGAAGTTGAAAAAAAATTAAATGCAGTACACGTAGATTGTTATCATAATTATTTATTAGAAGATGATTTTAATTTGATCTTTAGTACGAATTATTTACAACCCAAAGAGGCAATACCTAGTGATAATATTAATAATTATAAAATTATTTATCCAAATTTTCATAAATTTGTGATTGAAGACAATGTGCCAGAAAGATTAAAAGAATTTATTTCTAAAAGTAAATATATTATTTACGTTTCTACAGGGTCTTTTCATTCGGAAGATAAAAAATTTTATAAAGCAATAATTAATTATTTTGCTAATTCAAAATTTAATTTGGTAATTTCTTGTTTGAAGTGGAATTCTGAAATTAAAGACTATATTAGAAGTGAAAATTTAGATTCACAGGTTTATGTTGATAATTTTATCCCACAAAAATATGTGTTATCGCATGCAAATTTATTTCTTACATCAGGAGGATTTAATAGTGTATTGGAATCTATTTATTATGAGGTACCAATGATTGTTAGGCCTGTTTCATGTGAGCAAAGAATGAATGGAATTGTTATAGAAAAAAATAATCTTGGAATAACACTATATAAAAAAAATAAAAGATCCTTACGTGATGAAGTATATTTTTTATTGAATAATAAAGAAATAGAAAATAGTTTAAAAATGAATTCAAAAGATTTAAAAAATCATTTTGATAATAATTATGAGACAATAAATAAGAGAATAAGGAGATTGATTAATGGTTAAAGTATTTATATTTAATGGCAGCTTGAATAGAAATTCTACAACTGACTATTTAATAAAAAATTTTTTAAATAAGTTAAAACAAAATAGTGACATTGAATTAAGTACATATTACTTGAAAAATAAAGAGATTAGTAATTGCATAGGTTGTAGTAGATGTTTTCAAAATAAAGAATGTGTATTGGACGATAAGGATTGTTTTGATAAGGTTAGAGCAGAAATGTTGGATTCAGATATTATTATAATAGGAACACCGATATATGCAAACAATGTTACTGGATACTGTAAAACATTTATAGATAGAATATCGTCATGGTGTCATATTTTTAAATTAATAGGTAAAAGAGGAGTCATTATTACTACAACAAGTAATTCTGGATTGGATGAAGTAAATAATTATTTATATAAAGTGATGTCATACTTGGGATTGGCGGATATTGAAGTAATATCTCACCAATTAAATAAAGATAATATTAATAGAACGCTTGATGAAATAGATTATATTTCCTCTAAGCTAATAAATAATATTAAAAATAATGAAAAATTAAAATTTTCTAAACTTAGTGAGGAATCTTTTGAAAGATTGAAAGAATTTTATCTTTCGGAAAATGCAAATATTAATGAAAAAAAATATTGGGAAGAAACGGGAATGATTACATGTGAATCGTTAGATAAAATTATTTATGAAAGGAGGTGAAGAAAATGTCAAATTTAGATGAATTTGATTTGAATCCGGTTGTTAATGTAGAAGATAATAACTCTATTGAACCACATTCAGTTATGTCTGTTTTACCGACTATTTCAATAACAATTAATCCACCAACTTCTACATATACGACAAATCCAGGATACACAGAATCAAAATGTTAATAATAAAATGAAAGGAGTGTAAGAAAAATGCCAAATTTAGATGAATTTGATTTAGATCCAGTTGTAAGTACAGCAGAAAATGGAAATGATGGAATCAGTCCACAAAGTTACAGTGTTACAACAAAACCTTGTCTTGTAACAGATGTTATTTCGGTATTATCACAAGTATCAACAAGTCTTTCTACAAATCCAGGATACACAGAATCAAAATGTTAACAGTATTATTAAATATAAACTAATAGTAGAAATGTGATGATATAATTATGAACTTTAAATCGCAACTTTAAAGTATATTCAAAATTAATTAATACCATCACATTCTACTATCTACTATGTTATGTAAATTACATATAATAATTTAAAGGTATTTAACATAAATGTCAATAATTAATATAAAATAATAGATATATTTAAATGGGGTGATTATGTGGAAAAAAATAAAATTTTATGTCTAGATAATTTCTATGTAAGATATGCAAACTTATCATTTGATAAATTTGAAAAGGTAGCAAATCAAAATAACTATACGTTATTTAATGAATTTTATAATAATACATTTAAACAAGATATATTATTAACATCTTCATCATTGTATGCAACTCTTTCTAAAGGTTGCAAAGATGATAATATATGCTCTCTTTTAAAATATATAATACGTTCATCTACACGTTGTACACCATATAGTTCGTTAAGTGGAGTAGGATTGGGAAGATTTACAAACAAAAACAATTATAACATAGATATTCCTAAATTATATTTTAGGGTAGATAATGAATGGTTGCTACCAATTTTACCTAAATTAGAACAAGAAATACGTAATGACATTTACGTTGTTAAAAATAAAGATATAGAAGAAAATGATAAAAAAATTGTTAACCACTGGGTTACACATTATTATTTAGAAACAAACAAGAATACGAATGAAGTAATTATTAATAATACAAGTGTTGTAAAAAAGGTATTAGAATTAACACAATCATATATAAAAAAAGAAGATTTAATAAATAATCTATTAGAAATATATGGCTCAGAAAGATTAAGTGATATAAGTAAATTGCTTGATCAACTACAAAAATATGAGATTTTGGTAAGCAATTTACGTTTTTGCCCACTTATAAATGATCCATTGAAAGAAATAATTAAAACAGGAGAAAAATTTAATTATCATTCTCCATTACTAGAAAAACTAGGAAAATTCTATTATGATTTATGCAATCTAAATATAGATTTTTCAATTCCAAAATATGAAAGATTGATAAATGAAATGAAAGATGTATATAATTGTAAAAATATAATTAGAGTTGATAGTTATTATGAATCTGTTTTAGATATTAATATTGAAGAAAAAAAGAAATTAGAGGATTATGCAAATTTTATAAATAGTTTTTCTAATGATGAAGATAAGTACATTAATCATTGTAAATCTTTTATTGATAAGTTTGGGAATGTAAGGGTTCCTGTAAAATATGCATTTGATAAATATAAAGGAATAGGATTACCAACTAAAATATTTCGAAATGAAGAAATTTCTGATAACGGAAAAAGGCTTATACATTATCTTAATGAAAATATAAAAAGTGGTAGTGTTATAGATCTATCAAATTTTATGGTTGAGGATAAAAATAAAGAGAAATATAGAACTAACATGGAATTGGCGTTCTATCCAATTTTAAACGGAACAGAATTAAATTATATTACTAGTCCATTTTGTGCTTCAAATAATTTATTTGAATCATTTGGTAGATTTAATTATATATTCAGAGAAAATAATTCTAAATTTTTTAATAAAGAGGATATTGATTATGTAGAGATAACATATATTCCTAAAAATAGTAGAGTGCAAAACGTGATAAATTGTACAACAGATTGTAATTACTATTTAGAATATACAACCAATACTAATATTCTTGGGAAAACTAGATTAACCCTTGATGATATTAGTGTTAGTTCTAACGGAAATGAATTTTTTTATTATAACAATATAACAGGAAAACAAATTGCTTTTAACGCAAATAATAAAGCACTACGAGATTTTATGCCACCAATTTTAAATTTTATTCTTGATTCTTCTCAAAGAAAAATAAAAAATAATTTGTATTTTTTTAATTTGATTAATAGATGGTTAGAAGGATTTGATATTCTACCAGAAATTCGATATAAGAACGTAGTAGTTAGTCCACAAAAATGGAAATTGGATAACAATAAGATAAATCTTACAAAAAAACAAAGTTATGAGATTTTTTGTACAAAATTGGACGAAAAAATAAAAACAGATCAGTTGCCTAGTAAGGTGTTTTTTGAATATATGGATAACAGACTTTTGTTAGATTTAAATAATGATTTACATAAAAAAATATTATTTCAACAAATTAAATCTAGTCCAAAAGGAATATTAGTAAAAAACTATTTTACTGATAATGACTTGATTGTTATAAATGATAGCGGAGAAAAACATGTTTCGGAGCTTATTTTTCAATTTGCTGGAGATAATACTAATTATACAATTCATGAGACGTTGTCCTTTAGTAAAGAAAGTAATCGTACCTTATTTCCTTTTAACGAATGGACTTATTTTAATATTTATGTAAAGGATTATTTTCAAGATGAATTTTTAACAAACTATCTTATGCCATTTTTATTACATGAAAAAACTTATTCATTTATAAGAGAATATTTCTATATAAGATATATAGATGAACTTCCACATATTAGATTAAGAGTAAAATCTTCGTATATTAATAAATTTATGGTACATTTTAACGAATTTATTTTAAAGTGTAAAGATATGGGATATGTAGAGAAATATTCTATTAATGTATATGAAAGAGAGACAGAAAGATATGGTTATGGAAATATTGAAAGATTTGAAAAAATGTTTTGCGAAAATACATATTTTTCATTGGAATTGTTATATTTATTAACAAAAAAAAGAATTGATTACACCAAAGAAAGTCTATATATTATGACAGTGCTTTATATATTGTTTAATTTACATCAAGATGTTTCACAAGTTTTAAGTATGTATAAGACTATAAATTTTAATAAAAGGGAATATCAAAAAAAATACAAATTTATCGAAAACATTATGTACCCGGATGAAAATTTTATTAAATTAAGAAAAAGCTCTTTAGGTACAAAACTATATAGTATATTAGAGAATAGCAATAATCAAGTGTTGGAATATTTCAATTGTGAAAACTATGATAATGACCAGTTGATAAGTTATTTTCATATGTTTTTTAATCGCTTATTAGGAATTGATAGACGAAAAGAAAATGAATTAAACTGTTATGTTGAAAGGATATTTTATGGAATTACAAGTAGACAAAAATATTCTAAAACCAAATAGTTTTATTGATGAGTATAATAAAGAGCTATTAAAAAGAATATATAATAATAATTTTGATCTTTATTATGCAAAAGATATTATTATATATCTATTAATCCTATATAAAGATAAAGGAAGTAATTTCTATAAAACATTGATTTTGAAAATTAATGATGAATATATGAAGAATTACAAGCATTATACGTTTAATAATTCTTTTTGGTATGGGCATAGTAGTTATTTGTATATTTTAAATAAAATGCATGAATATGGAATAATTAAAGATGGAAATTTTAATAGTTATAAAAATATACTTTTAGAAAATATTAGAGATATTGTTAATGGAAATTATATTCAAAATCATCGATGGTATGACCTATTTAATGGTTTGAATGGTAATTTGACTTTTTTATTACAATATGATGATATCCAAATTAAAAAGGAAGTCTGCATAGTAGTTGACTACATTGTATCTGAATTAAATAAATTATCATTAAATCAAGATAATATATTTGTGATTTATGAAGAAAATTACATTGATAAAAAAATGAAAGAAATATTTAATGAAAATTATATTGATTTAGGTGTGGCACATGGTTTAATTAATGTTCTTCAAATATTATATAAAATTTACAGAAAATATAATTATAGTCAAGCCAAGAATGGCATGAATATACTAATCGATTTTTACTATAATTTAATGTTAAGGTTTGATGGGAAAATTGATAGTTTAGAGAGAATATCTAGTGATAAAAATATTACGTATGCTGGAGATAAAAATATTTATAGATGGGGAAATGGAGTTCAAACAACGATAATATATTTAACATATTATTGTAAGCTGATTGGAAACAAAAAATATAATTTTTTTGAAAAAATGATAGATATTGAAAATTTAAAAAAAGACATATCTAATTTGAATGAAACTAAAGCATTTATTAATGGAGTAAGTGGTTATATTTTTAATTATTGCTTAATTTTAGATACTGTTAATAAAAATGATGAAGAAAACAAATTGAAAATTTATAAAATTTTAAATCAATTACTTGAGAACTTTGAATTTACTGATAACTTTTCTCTTATGGAAGGAAATTTATCCCCTGTAATATGTATGGCATTTTTTAGTAATGAGATTATTTTTGAAATGTTGGGTTTTTAAAGTGATTTCATGAAAAAATAGTGTTGTTTATGAATATATATATTATTAACTTTTGATTATGAATATAATTTATTTGAAAAGGAGGAATTAATTATGAAATTTGTTATTGGAAAGAAAAAAGAAGCTCATTGGGAGATAGATGAACATTTGATTCGAGTGTATTCTAAACCGCAGATTGTTTTTGGAAAATTAAAATTAGAACATCAAATTTATTTAGACAATATAGAAAGTATTGAAATCTACTTTACAAGTCTACCTATGGGTGGAGCTGCAAATAGAGTTGGTGTATTTTCTTATGCACACCAAGTAATGTTCAATATTAAAATAAAAAATGAAAAAAATGCGATATTTAATATATTAACAGGTACAAATAGGGATGAATTAATTCAAGCGATAAATTATCTAAAAAATAAAAATATTACTTTTATAGATCAATATAATTTAATTGCTTTAATAAATGATAAAAATAAAAAAATTTGGGATGGGGTTGAACAAATTATTAAAGAAAATAATTTACCATATGTAAATCATAAAGTATAGTGTTCACAAAAAATATTGATTTATATCGAAATAGTTGTAAAAAAATAAAAAATTAATACTAAATGTATAATTTATAGTTTACAAAGTTAATGGTAAAGATAGTCTGATTCATTTCAGGAAGACTATCTTTTTTTTTTACTCTTTTAAATTGAGAAAATACGGGTTTAAAAATTAGGCTTACTTTCTCTCTTCTTTCCTCCGTTAGTCGAAGGAGGAAAAGAAAAATGAATACAATAATTGTAAATTTAAAATTATTATACCCAGAACATTATAAGGAGGACATATTTATTGAAGTTGCAACAGAAATATTTGAAATTATTGATAGTTATGAACATATGGAATCAGCGTATGATAGAAAATTAAGATATCATAAAGTATACTATTCCCTAGAAAGAAGTCCGTATGTTGAAATACATAGAGAGGATTTTAATAGAAAAGATACAGCATATTTAGATAATATAGTTCATGATGATCTTTTAAAATTAATTATAGAAGGGATTAGCAACTTGACCTTAGTACAACGTAAAAGAATATATAAAAGATATGTAGAGGGAAAATCATTACAAGTAATAGCAAAAGAGGAAAATTGTACAAAACAATCAGTATTCAAGTCAATATCTAAAGCATTAGATAAACTAAGAATAATATTAGAAAAAAATGGATATGATGTAACAGATTAAAATCTATAGAGTAATTGTGATTATTAATAATACAATCATGATTACTCTTTTTTTATATGTTAATTATAGAAAATAAAAAAGTTATTTTTTTGAGGTGACAAATGTTGCTTTTTTCTCCTTATAGATGAAAAGAAAATTTCTTTGAAATATAAGGAGACTTTTTTAGAGTACATTGAAAGCAGAATAGTAATATCAGTAACGTTACTTATATTTAAGCCCAATCATGAATACGCCATGACCAATATGTATTGAGAGCGAATAATATTTGATGGTAATCATAGGTGCTGCTATGAGGCGATGATAATATAAGAATATAATGATACGCATAGTGTTCGCATGAGTAATTAAATTTGCCGCACGCAAAACACTATTGAAGGTTAGAATCCTTTGAGAACATATAACGCCTTGAAGATTATGTGGGACTCGTGGAATTGCATAGCAAAGCAATCTACTGATATTACAATTAACTAAAAGCAACTTTACTGTTGCTTTTAGTCATACATAAAAAAGAAGGTGATGAAGTTGATAGAAAACATAGTAAGAGGAGAAATCTATATGGCTGATTTGGATCCATGTATAGGCAGTGAACAAGGTGGTATCAGACCTGTTGTGATTATTCAAAATAATACTGGCAATAGATTTAGTACAACTACTATTGTTGCACCGATTACAACAAAATTAGGCAAAGCATATTTACCAACACATTTGGTTATAAGTAAAAGAACAGGAATTTATAAAAAATCTATGATATTACTTGAACAAATAAGAATCATTGATAAAAGTCGGCTGTTAGAAAAACTAAGTATTTTAGAGGATCAGGAAATCGATTTAATGGATAGGTCTTTACGAATAAGTATTGGTTTAAATTAATGTACGATTAATAAATTTGCACATTTGTATGTGAATAAACATCTTAATAAACTAAAGGAGAAGTCAGAAAATGAATATAGTAAATGATTGGGAAAAACAAATTCTAACAGCTCAGGATATTGCAAGAATTTTTAAATGTGGCAAGAATCTAGCTTATAAAATTATTGAAAGTGATGACATGAATGCTGTTAGGATTGGTTCGACAATACGAGTATCTATGAAATCTTTTAATGAATGGATTGATAATAAAGGTTTTCTTTTAAATAACGAAGAAACATTTGATAATCAAGTTTATACATTAGAAGAAATAAAAGATATCTTAAAAATTGGAAGAAATTCTTCTTATAATTTGTTAAATGAAAATTACTTTAAAATCATTAAACTAGGAAAAATTGTAAGAATATCTAAAAAATCATTTGATAACTGGCTTAATAAATAAATTAGGAGGAACAAATGTGAAAATAACAAAAAGAAAGTACATTACTACGATTACTTATGACAAAATATGTAATGGAGTAAAAAAATCGTGTATAGAAAGCTTTTTTGATAAGAAATATGTCGATATTAGAGTAGATGAAATCAATAATTGTGAATATGATAAAGAATATAGGATAGATCAAAATACATTATTTTTAGATTTTATTGATATTTATTTAAAAAAGGTTTCTTTAAAGAAAGATGCCTATAAAAAGTATGAATTTTATGTGAGTTTGACACGAAGATATATTATGGATTATTTTGAAGATATTTATATAAAGGATGTAACACAATCATTTATTGAAAATTTAAGTACACAGGTAAATAACCAAGTTTCAAAGTTTGGTAATAAGGAAAAAGTAATCTCAAAAACATTAAAAAATGATATAAAGTTTTTCATAAATAAATTATTTAAATATGCTACAGATATGAATTTATATGATGTTAATCCTATGCAATATTATAAAGTACAAAATGATTCTAATCGTTATTTAGTTGAATGGGATTTTGATACTTTAAATACTATTTTTGAATTATGTAAAGGAACAAGATTACATATGTTCTTGCATTGTTTTTTTGGAACTGACTTGAAAATGAATGAAATTTTGGCTTTAAAATGGAATGACCTTTATATTGGTCATAAAAACATCAAAAAAAATAATTGTTATGCTGTAGTGAATAAAAAATTAAAAAGAAAGAAGATATCCTACATTAATGAACATAGAGAAAATATTATTAAGCAATTTGATCCGAAAATAAATGATGAGGGTAGTACTAGGCTTGTCATTTATAAAATTGAAAATAGTAAGAAAATCCATATTCCTATTAATGTAGCCAAAATGCTAATAAAATGGAAAAAAGTAGAAGGTAGAAAATATCAAATTTCCTATGAAGAATATGAAAATAATGACCTCGTTTTTTCACTGCTTAATGGTAAAGCGTGTGAAGATAGGATTATCAATAAAGAATTTGATAAATTAAAATATGAAAATAATTTACCGGATGTAAAGATGAGCAGGTTGGAATTCTTTTCTAAGGAAAGAATTATATATAAGGAAGAGGTAATGACTATTAGAGATTTTTATTACAGAACGTTATTTTATGATTATTCAGAATATTTTGAAATTGGATATATCAAAAGTGGATTATCGTATAATAACAATATAATACCTATAGGTACAAATTATCGAAGTGTGAATTTAAAAGATATAAACGTACCTAAGAAAAAGGAAATAGATTTATCAAAAATGATTTCATTAATAAAAAATAATTCAAGTTTATCAAATGAATTGACAAGTATACTCAAAGAGTAGAACTTGTCTTTTTCATAATCGCACGTTGGTTAAAACATAATGTTTTCCATAGAATATGGATATAGGAGGAGATAGTAATGGCATCAATTACAAATAGAAAAGGAAAATATTATGTTGTTTATTGGTTTGATTCATTTGATGGAAAAAGAAAACAAAAATGGGAGCAATGTGAAAACTATGAAGAAGCTATCTTCAAAAAGAAGAAGATTGAAGATGAAGTAAATAATCAAGTGTTTCTGGCTCCAAGTAATCAAACAATCAGAGAATTTTTAGAAACATTTGTTGAGTTATATGGTACAAAGCATTGGGGATTTAATAATTATAAGGCTAATACAGGTTTATTGAATAACTATGTTTATCCACTTATAGGTGATAAAAAAATCCAATCATTTTCAACATTAAATGTCGATCAATATATTAATAAATTGACTAAAACTAAAAATGTGAATTATGGTGTAAGAAAAAATGCACCTCAATATGTATCGCCTAACACAATAAAATCAGTAGTAAAATTATTAAGATGTGCATGGCGACAAGCTCTTAGATGGGAAGTTGTAAAGAAAAATGTGTTCATTGATTGTAATTTACCTTATTGTGAATCTAAGGAAAGAGAAATATGGACAGCAACAGAAATACAGCATGCTTTAGAAATATGTGAAGATCAAATATTATATTTGTGCATAAACTTGTCTTTCTCTTGTTCACTGAGAATAGGTGAATTATTAGCACTTACTTGGGATAATGTATTTATTGAAGATGAAGATTTTGAAAAAGACAATACTAGATTAATTATAGATAAACAATTTGTTAGAATTGATAAGGAAATGATAGGTGTTTTAACTAAGGATGAAATCTATAAACAATTTGATACACAATTAAAAAGAGAATGTAAAACAGTATTGGTTTTAAAATCACTTAAAATGAATGGTAAAGCAAGAACTGTGTGGATACCTCGAACAGTTGCTTATATGTTAAAAGAGTGGAAGAAAAAACAAAATGAAATAAAAAAGAAATTTGGTAGTATCTATGATGAAAATGATCTTGTTATTTGTTTTGAAGATGGAAATCCAATAGAAAAAACAAATATTGAAAAAAGATTTAAAAAGTTTATAAAAGTGAATAATCTACGAGAAGTAGTATTTCATTCTTTGAGACATTCAAGTGCAATTTATAAACTTAAATTAAGCAAAGGGGACATCAAAGCAACCCAAGGGGATACTGGTCATAAATCAGCCGATATGATAACTAAAAGATACGCACATATTATTGATGAAGATAGAAAAGTTAACGCTACAAAATTTGAAGATGAATTCTACGCTTCTAAAGAAAATGAGGAAAAAGATGATGCATCAGAATTGTTGGATATACTAAAAAATAATGATGCATTAAGAGAACAATTAAAAAAAATGTTATCTTTATAAATGGACTACAGGTCCATTTTTTTCATTGAATTTAAGGCTAAATTACTATAAAATTATTAAAAACAAGGGTTTTCCTAACAATGGCTGTCATAAGTGAGTTCGAATCTAACCGAGGATGAATTAGAAAACATAGTAAAATCAAGGCTTTTGAAGGAATATTTCAAACGAGAAAATTTGATGTTTTCTAACAGATTTCTAACAAAGACATAAAAAAACAGCAAAAAATAGATAAAATTAGAAAAATTATAAGAGATCAAGAAATCTTCAAAAGTGTTGGTGTATATAGACTTTAAGGGATTGGAGAAAAAAATCAAACTAAAAAAATTGGTGGTTGTTAGCCTCCTAAGCGATAGATCGGGTGTTCGAATCACCTCGAGGACGCCAATATGATTAAAAAGTCTTGATTTTCTAAGACTTTTTTATTAATTGAAATTTGGCAATAGAAGTGAAAATAATAAATAAAAGTTGATAGAAAAAAATGTGTAATGTAGATGATTGTTTAAATAGTTCAATTAATTACAATAGATGAGGTTGAATATGATAATAGGTTTTTTATTTACTATAAAGGGTGCATTTAATATATTGAAGGGGTTAAACTATTTTATTTTCAAAGATAATTTTAAAATGATTCCTATGGAATTAACATCTGTATATAAATCACCTGTTAGTGTTCATGAAATTACGTATATATATTGTTATCAATCTATTCATCAAGAAACGAATGTAAAATATAAAACCAAAGGACATGATTATAAAAAAGAAGTAGGAGATACTGACTTCTTTTATTATGATGAAAGATTACATATTGTTTATGAAGATGAAGAATATGTTACTTCTTATATGATTTTAGGAATATTTTTATTTTTATTTGGATTAAGAATAATTTTTTTGTACATATAAAAGAGGATATGATATTTTAAATTTAATGCAAAAAAAGATTGTAGGACAGTATCTACAATCTTTTTTGTTTTATTATTAGAACAAAGCTCCTAATATTTGTATTTGTGTTCTGGTATCAGAACACAAGATGCTATTTGATGTTTTTTGTTCTATAATGAGAACATGAAATAATATGATATTTATCAATTGTATTTATATACAAAGATGATAAAATGAAGTCACAAGGGGGATTTGTATGGAAAAAGAATTGAACTGGGCAGTCATAGGAACAGGTGTGATTGCTAATGAAATGGCACAAGCTTTACAAAGGATGGATAAAACACTTTATGGAGTTGCTAATAGAACACAGGCAAAAGCTATTGATTTTGCAAAGAAATATGGTGTTAAAAAAGTCTATGATGAAATTGATGAAGTGTTTGATGATGAAAATGTTGATATTATTTATTTGGCAACATCACATAATACGCATTATCAATTTATGAAAAAGGCGTTAGAACATGGAAAGCATTTATTTGTAGAAAAATCAATTACGTTAAATAGTCGTGAATTAGATGAAATGATAGCACTTGCTAAAGAGAAAAATTTAATTCTTGCAGAAGCCATGACCATTTGGCATATGCCAATCTATAAAGAATTATGGAAAATCGTGCAAAGCGGTGAACTTGGTAAAATGCAAATCATGACAGTAAACTTTGGAAGTTTTAAAGAATATGATATGAATAATCGTTTCTTTAATATGAATCTTGCTGGTGGGGCTCTATTAGATATTGGGGTCTATGCACTTTCTGCAGTACGTAGCTTTATGTCTAAACAGCCAAATGAAATTGTAAGTCAAGTGAAGTTTGCACCTACAGGCTCTGATGAACAAGCAACGATTTTACTTAAAAATGAAGATCAACAAATGGCAACGATTGCTTTATCAATGCATTCAAAACAACCTAAAAGAATTATGATTTCTTTAGAAAATGGGTATATTGAAGTTTATGAATTTCCTCGTGGACAAAAAGCAACGATTGTTGATGCTGTAACAGGAAAACAAACAGTTATTGAAAAAGGAAATACTGAAAAGGCACTTTATTATGAAATGTGTGATATGGAAGAAGCTGTTAGAAATCAAGATGATTCACATTTAAATTTAGAGTATACAAAGGATGTCATGGATATTATGAGTCAACTTCGTAAAGAATGGAAAATGCAATATCCAGGAGAAAAATGGTAAGGACAAATTTTTTGTCCTTTTCTTTATGCAATGATAAAATAAAGTAAATAAAGGAGGATCATTATGGATAAAGTATTAAAATTTTTAAAAGACGTAGAAACTTATTATTTAGCAACAGTAGAAGGTGATCAACCAAGAGTAAGACCCTTTGGAACAGTACATGTTTTTGAAGGAAAGCTTTATATTCAAACAGGAAAAGTCAAAGATGTTTCAAAACAACTTCATCAAAATCCTAAAGCAGAAATTTGTGCTTTTAAAAATGGAGAATGGTTACGAGTAAGTGGAAAATTAATCGAAGATGATCGTAATGAAGCAAGACAATCTATGTTAGATGCTTATCCAAGTTTACAAAAGATGTATAAAGCAGATGATGGCAATACGGAAGTTTTCTATTTTGAAAATGCTACAGCTATTTTTTCATCATTTACTCACGAACCACAAATTATTGAATTTTAATCATAAGTTACCTATTAAAGAAGCTGTAATTTTTATATAAATGGACAAATAAGATGAATTGTCAATATATGGATAGATAAAGAGGATTATGCATTGTTGTTAATATTTCATTTAATATAATAGAATTAGATAAAAGAAAGGATGAAATATCTATGTTAAAGAATGAAAAAGGACAAGCAGTTGCACCAAAAACAGTCATAATGACAAAAAAAGATTTTGAAGATCAAGGAAACACCCGTGTTTATTGGTTAGGTGGAGGAGGAGCCATGATCAATGACCATGGAACAGTGATTATGATAGATCCCCTATTAGAAGGATTTGATATGCCTTTATTGATTGATATGCCAATTGATGTAAAAGATGTACCGCATGTTGATGCTATTTTAGTATCCCATGTAGATAACGATCATTATTCAAGACCAACGTGTAGAGATTTAAAAGATATTTGTAAAGAATATCATACTTCTTATTATGTTGCTTCTTTAATGAAAGAAGAATGTGGTGTAGATGGAATTGGACATGATATAGGAGATCATATTCAAATTAATGATATTGATGTTGAACTTACACCTGCTGATCATGCTTGGCAAAATCAAATTGCTAAATATAATTATCGTGTATGGGAAGATCGTGAATATTGTGGTTTCTATGTAAAAACACCAACAAAGAAAATTTGGTATGTAGGAGATTCTAAATTGATGGACTGCCAATTACATATGGACCCGCCAGATGTTATGTTCTTTGATTTTGCAGATAATCCTGTGCACATTGGTTTAGAAAATGCCTATAAACTTGCCAATACTTATCCAAATACAAAACTTGTTTTAATTCATTGGGGAAGTTTTGATGCACCTGAAGCAAGTGCTTTTAATGGAAATCCACAAGATATTTTAGACAATGTTGTTAATCCTGAAAGAGTTATTATTTTAGCACCGGGTGAAGAATATGTTGTTGATTAAGAAGTAGAAATCATGAGATATAGTGAAGTTAAAGATTTTAATTATGATGATTGTTTTAAACTTAGATGTTTAATTGTTGAAAAATATGACAAACATAAAGAACCATTTACGATTAGAATTTATATGGATGATCTTATTATCTTTCAATATATCATGCAAAGATGAAGGAAATGTTTCTCGTGGTAGAACCCTTCTTTGTACAAAGCAAAGTGAGTGTTGTTTTAGGTATCAAGCTAAGTTATGGTTATAAAGATTTATGTTTTAGCTTTAAAATCATCACTTCATCAACAAATGCCACTTGCTTGGAAAAAGGAACAATTTTTTTATCAGCAACAACTGTTCTTATCAAATGTGCAAGAGAATACTTTAAGAGATGATAGAAATATCATCTATTTTAATACCTAAAAGGTATCGTTATTGATAAATTATAAGTATTAGATATTTAAAATAAAGTGAATTATAATGAAATTGTAAAGAAAGAATGATACTTATGACAATTGAAGAAGCAAGTAAAAAATATAATATTCCAATTCATATCCTTAAAGAATATGAAAGTTGGGGATTGTGTCAAGAAGTTAAAAAAGTAATGGGATCTTGGCAATATGATGAAACAGACTTTGAAAGATTAAGCTTGATTATGATGTTACATGATTTAGATTTTACAGTTGAAGAAATAAAAAAATATATGAAACTTTTTTTGAAAAAAATGAAAGAGAATGTTTAAAGCTTTTAAATAAAAAAAGAAAAGGAATCTTAGATGAAGTTCATCTAAAAGAAAAACAATTATCAAGAATTGATTATTTAAGATATAAGATGGATTGGAAAAATAAGGAATGAAAAAGATTTGTACATTGATATAACCTTTAATTTTAGTTTTTACCTGTAGTGCTTGTAGTAGTAAAAAAGCAACCGCTAAAAAGAAAACAAAACACAAACAGATTTAAAAAAAGTCAATTCAAAATCATTAGTTATTTATTTCTCTTGGGTTGGAAGTACTCAAAATATTGCCAAGGAAATACAAAAACAAACCAATTCAGACATCTTTGAGATTGTTCCTGAAGTTGCTTATAGTGATGATTATGATACGGTTGTTGATGATGTGAAAAAGGAACAACAAGAAAAATCAAGACCAAAGATTAAAAATAAAATTGAAAGTATTGATGAATACGAAACCATTTACGTAGGATATCCAAACTGGTGGGGAGAGATGCCTATGATTCTTTATACATTCTTTGAAGATTATGATTTATCTAACAAAACGATTGCACCATTTTGTACAAGTGGTGGAAGTGGATTGTCAGATACTGAAAAAACAATTCAAGCACTTGAACCAAGTGCTACATTGGTAAAAGGATTGCATGTTTCAGGGTCAGCATCAAAAGAGGCTACAAGTGATATAAAAGAATGGATAAATGAAATTAAATAAAAGGAGAGAAGAAAGATGAATTTATATGCAACAGATAAAGAATACAAAGAAAGATTTGATTATTTTTTAGAAGAAGTTAAAAATGATGAAGGAAATAAATTAGATGAAACAACGCGTTATTTAGCTGTTTTATCCGTTTTAATGGGAAATCAAGGAATTTGTGCTTATGAAGAAGTTCTTGAAAAAGCCTTAGATGTTCTATCACCTGTACAAGTAAAAGAAATGGTTTATCAAGCAACTGACTATTTAGGATATGGAAGAATGCTCGAATTTTTAAAAGTTACAAATGAAGTATTTAATAAAAAAGGAATCGAACTTCCATTACAGTCACAAACAACAACGACAATTGAAAATAGATTAGAAAAAGGAATCCAAGCACAAGTAGATATCTTTGGTGAACATATGAATGAAGCTTGGAAAAAAGCAACAGTCAATAAATGGTTAGCTTCTAACTGTTTTGGTGATTACTATACAAGAACAGGTCTGGATTTAAAACAAAGAGAAATGATTACTTTCTGTTTCTTATATGGTCAAGGTGATTGTGTTCCTCAAGTTATGGCCCATATTAAAGGAAACTTAAATTTAGGAAATGATAAAGCTTTCCTTACAAATGTTGTTTTACAATGTGTTCCATATATGGGATATCCTCGTAGCTTAAATGCACTTGCTTGTATTAATAAAGTAGAAGACTAAATATTGAATATTTGTGGTATTGCAAAGCAATACCACTTTTCATATATAGAGGGGTGGGAAAACGATGAAAACTATTGTATTACAAGGAAGTTTACTAGTAAATGATCAACGAATATCCTCTGAAAACTTTATCAAGTGAGCAAATGAAAAGAGGTATGAAGTAAGAAGTTTTAAGGTTTCGAAAATGAATATTAAACCTTATCTTGGTTGGGTTGCCTGGGGTTATGAAGAAATCATTATTACGTAATGATTTCTTTATGGACAAATATAGGATTTTATAACAAAAAAAGGGTTTAGCTGAACCCTTATTTAATTTCTATCCAATATCTTTGAATTGTTTTACCATCTTTAACAATTTCATTTTCTAAAATGGCACCATTGTTTTTAATTGATTTTGCAGAACCAATATTATCCTTATCACAAACAAGAAGTACTTTATCAATATTTAACTTTTGACATTCTTTTAAAGCTAAACCGATGATTTTAGTTGCATAACCTTTTTTTCTTTCACTTGGTCTTACTCCATCACCAATATGGCCACCGTAATTTAATAAATAATCATTAAGTTTATGACGAACATTGATGGCTCCAACCATTTTATTTCCCACAGCACTGTGCACACTGTATGCAAAATCTACGGTGCTGGAACCACGTGGAAGGGTTTTCA
>ERZ831979.1681-NODE-1681-length-18154-cov-16.872092_pt1 | contig 18154 bp, 17 predicted proteins | sample MGYA00519952_ERZ831979 | MGnify/ENA primary metagenome ERZ831979 (study PRJEB31850, sample SAMEA3708723) | human gut metagenome | biome: human gut; feature: human-associated habitat; material: faeces | place: China | collected 2014 ...
TAAAAATTGATTTCACTCCGGCATGGGAACTTAACGCAAAGATTATAGACTTTGTTCTATTCACGAGGGCTGTCCTTGAACTTGCGTCCTCTTCTCGGGAGACCTGCTTCCTTGTAGGCAATGAGGTCGCTTCCCCGGAAGAGGATGCCCCTTTTATCGGTATGGATCCGGATAAAAGGCAAAGGTCGCTCGGGATGGTGGATGTAGTCGTAGATGGTGCATCGGTGAATCCCGAGGAAAAGGCAGGCTTCCTTCACGCTGTACTTCCGGTCAGAAACTATCGCTATCGGTGTGTTCTTCAAGTGGGTCATAATCAGTTGTTTTATGCGGTAAAGTTACGAAGAAAGGCACAGCACGGCAATAGTTCATCCGGTCGGCTAAGTGGGATTTTGGGTGACTTTGTGGGATTTTGTGATACCCATTGCATAAGGTCAGACAAACATTCATCCATCTTTCATCCAAGAAAAGGCAGTTAGTGAGGCTGAGCCACAAAAAAACACTGTTTTTTCCAGGGGAGGTATATATTCAGGCGTTGATTCGGGTGACTGTTGACACCGCCCTTAAACCTCTTTCGTGAATTTTCGAACCCTCTCTATATCAATACTTTTTCTTTTTATAAAGAATAAAAAGTATAGATAGATGCCGGAAAAGTGTCAACGTGAGGATATGAACGAATATCGGCAAATGGATTTTGTCAACGGGTGTCAACGAGTGTCAACACTAATGGCTATATGGATAGTGCTGATATTCAACAGATAACTGAGTATCAATGGTGTCATTGCAAAATATGGTGGGTTCGAGCAGAAATGACCTCTATTTTTAAGGAGGAGAAGAAGCAGGAAAGCAGTAGTAGATGATGAAGACTGTGTGAACCTTCCTGGAAAGAGTTGAATGAATAACAGCCATCCCTGACTTTAGTTGAATGAATACTCCAATCTGTTCTGATGATTAGCTGGAGAAGCAGGATGGAAGATAACCGCTCACCGTTTCCTCATCTTGCCTCCGAGGATGTTTTTTGCAAAGGTATGGCTGTCCCCACCAAACATCAAATCCCTTGCATAAAATCTTCCTCAAACAAGTTGAGCGTATTTTCTGCCTTGAATTTGCCTTATTGGTGGCTGCCAGCCTTCTGAAAAAGCAAAAACATCCCTTCGGACAAGCTGCAAAACAGCAAAACAAGAGGGAAAAAATCAGAGAGCATATGGCACACGTAGATGATAACCTCCAAAAGCAGCTGGCAAAACCTCAGACATGGTTCTGCAAGTATTTCCCCAAGCGCATCCGCAACGTCGGTGAAAAGGAAGTGGCTGACAGACAGATGATATATGACTTCAAGGACGGACGAAACTTTGAGGCAGTGGCACAAATGACCGCAGCAAGCCTAAAGGAGCAGTATGGCGATGATTGCAAGGACATCGTTTTCGTTCCGGTTCCGGCATCCACCTCCGAGAAGAACGAACTCCGCTACAAGGCATTTTGCGAGAGAGTCTGCGAACTGACCGGAGCCATCAACGGCTACGACCATGTAAAGGTAATCGGTGGTCGCCTTGCCATTCACGAGAACCGCAAACTAGAGAAGGAAATCCGCAAAGTGAGCATCATCGAGTTTGATGAAATTTGGTTCAAAGGCAAGAATATTGTTACCTTTGACGATGTAATCACTCGCGGCATCACTTGGGCTACCTATTCCGACCAATTGGAGAACTTGGGTGCACACGTTCTCAGTGGCATCTTCTTGGCAAAGACCCATTATAAAGTAACAACGAACTGACAATGATAGAAAAGAGAGCAACGAAGCTGAAGGCAACCGCAAAGGCAGTTGCCTTTACCGGACATAGAGAAATATCCCACAACCATCAAGAACAAGTAAGAGAACGGCTGAAGGAAGCCGTTCTGCAAGCCATCCGTCAAGGAGCGAACAAGTTCTACTGCGGCATGGCGCTCGGCTTCGACATGATGGCAGCGGAAGAAATCCTTTCCCTCAAGTTGAGCATCCCCATGCTGAAACTGATAGCGGTCGTGCCCTTCAAGGGACAGAGCGCTTCCTGGTCCATGGTGGAGCAGCAGCGCTATGCCTATATCCTTTCCAAGGCAGACGATGTGGTACATCTGAGTGAAGACTACTTCAACGGATGCTATTTCAAGCGGAACGACTACATGCTGTCGCATTCCGGCAGTGTGATTGCCTACTTTGACGGCAAGCCGAAGGGCGGCACAGCCTATACTTATCGCAAGGCAAGGGAGAAACGGATGCCTGTCGTCAATGTATATTAGGCAAGCGATGTTATACGCTTTTCATATATTTTCTGAAAAGTGTATAACATTATTCGCAAAACTGCTTATCTTTGTGCTGAAATAGTGTTTAGACCATGGATAATCAGGAAAAACAAGTGATAAATCAAGCGGAAAACCAGCCCAAGAAACCTGGCAGAGGGGGTAAAAGACCAGGTGCAGGTCGCCCTAAGGGAGATGGCACCAGTAAACTCTATGCTTTCCGGGCCGATAAGGAAGTGGCTGCCTATCTGGACAGCCAGGAGAACAAGACGGACTTCATCAAGGAATGCATCATCCGGCAGATGGAAGTAGCTAAAAGCAGGCAGGAAGACGAAGCCTTGATGCAGTTGGGAGAAGTGATGCCTACCAGCCGTATCAAGCCGATGTCGCTTCCTTTCTTTGATGTGAAGGTAGTGGCCGGTTTCCCCATTCCTTTGAACAACGATGAGCTGGCGCAGGACATCGAGGTGTTGAAGATGTTATGCCCACACCCGGACTCTTCGTACTTGATCCGTGTGCAGGGCCGTTCGATGATTGAAGCCGGAGTGAATGATGGGGACATTATCATAGTAGATAAGAGTGAACGGAACCCTACGGAAAAGCAGATTGCAGTCTGTGAACTGAATGGAGAATACACGCTGAAACGGGTTTGCAGGAAGGGAGGAACCCTTTGGCTGGTTCCGGCCAATCCCGAGTACCCCGAGATTGAAATCACTGAGGGCGATGATTTCAGTGTGTGGGGAGTCGTGACGTATATCATCCATAAACCTATCTTTTGATAATTCTTTATGATAGCATTGGTTGATTGTAACAGCTTCTTCTGTTCTGTGGAGAAGGTTTTCCATCCCGGACTGAACGGAAAGCCCGTCTGCGTGCTTTCGTGCAACGATGGCTGTATTGTGGCCTTGACTCCGGAAGCCAAGGCACTGGGACTGCACCGTGGAGACCCCATCTTTAAGAAGAAGGATATAGTGCTACACTATGAGGTGAAGCTGTTCTCTACGAACATGATGCTTTATGCAGCCATGTCGAAAAGGGTAAACAATATTCTTCGTGCATCTGTGCCTCGTTCCGAAGTCTATTCGATTGATGAATCCTTCCTCTATCTGGATGGTCTGGAGAAGTACCACAACCTGGAGGACTACATGCGTGGAGTGGTGGAGAAAGTCCGGCTCTATACGGACATCCCGGTTAGTGTAGGAATTGCACATACCAAGACTTTGGCAAAGATTGGCAGCAAGTTTGCCAAGCAGTACAAAGGCTACCGCTCGGTGTGTATGGTTGATTCTGAGGAGAAAAGACGAAAGGCATTGGCGCTTTTTGATTTGGCGGATGTTTGGGGAATCGGCAAACAGACCTTAGCCAAGCTTAACTACCTGGGCATCCGTACTCCTTTGGAGTTTGCCGACAAGAAGGAAAGTTGGGTGCGAAGCCACTTCACCAAGCCGGGACTGCTGACGTGGAAGGAGTTGAACGGTATTTCGTGCATTGATACTTCGGAAGTAGCGCAGCGGCAGACCATCTGTACCAGCCGGAGCTTCGGAAATCTGGTAACGGATTATGACGAGTTGCAGGCTTCGGTAGCCAGCTTTGCCGCTAGCTGCGCCAACAAACTACGGGGACAGCACTCGCTTGCTTCGGCCGTAACGGTCTTCGTATCGAGCAACCGCTTCCGGGAGGACCTTCCTCAGTATGCCAACGGGCAGACGAGGATGCTGCCTATGCCCACTTCAGATACGATTGAGATTACGCGGGCTGCACTGGCTGTGCTGAAGGAAATCTATCGGGAAGGTATCAGTTACAATAAATCGGGGGTCATACTGGGAAACATCACCGATGCTTCCTATGTCCAGCAGAACCTTTTCGATGAAGTAAAGAACCGACCGGAACGGATGCAGCTCATGAAAAGCATTGACGAACTGAATCACCGCTTCGGCTTACGGAAGATACATCTGGCTGTGGAGGGCGAAGAGAAGCAGGCCTGGCACGCCAAGAGCGAGTTCCGGAGTGGTAACTATCTGTCGGACTTGAAGGAGATACTGACGATTCAGATTTAGTGATGCTGGGATTGTCACTATATTTATGTGGTTGTTTATCAAAATTCCTACAATTAAGGTTTAAAGAAAGAATATCAATTGGCAAATATGCCAATTATTACTATCTTTGCATTGTTTTGATAACATTTAAAGGTGGCGGCAACACTTAAAATGCGGCAGAATAATTATGACAAATAAAAATGAACTTTCCTTTTTGGAAATTCCCAATCAATCATCCGCGCAGATAATTAGCCGGAACGAGGTAGAGGTAATAGCTCCCGATGGTGAGGTCTTTACCGTGTTATGCCAGATAGGTGCTTATACAAACAAGGAGACACAAGCCATTGAACTCCACTGGTTGGAGTCTTTGTTTGACAAGAACTTTTCCGCTGATAAAGAGGAAATGATTAATGCTATTTGGCGAGAATCCATGCAATTTGCTATTGGTGGCGGAATAATAGGCATCAGTACTGGTACTCGCCATAAGGATAGAGCGCGTATCGGGGAACGTATTCGCCAAATCCGTATGGATAGAGGCATGGAAGCTCGTGATTTAGCAAGACTTGCCGGTGTAGATGCTGCTAATCTGTGTCGTATCGAGAATGGTAAGTATTCTGTAGGGCTGGATATTTTATCCAAGATAGCAGCAGCTTTGGGGAAGAAAATTGATTTTGTTGACATTTAATAGCTTGTTATGGTTGATATTGATGATTACAAAGTAGAGGTTTCTTGTGAATATAAGGGAGAAACCTATTCCGTACGAGATAACGGTGCTATTATGAGACACCCTAGAAAAGGCGGACGAACAAGATCGTTGGATGGTAAATGGACATTTGGAAAGAAGAATGAAGCCAATGGCTATATGTTCTTTTCTTCTAACATTCGTGTCCATCAAGTTGTTGCTACGGCTTTTTGGGGGCAAAATAAGGAGGAAGGAATGGTGGTTGACCATAAAGATACCAATAGATGTAACAACAGAGCTGAGAATCTTCACTGGGTAACGAAACTTGAAAATGTATTGAACAATCCGATTACTCGCAGAAGAATTATCAATATTTGTGGAAGTGTAGAAGCTTTTCTCAAGAATCCAACTTTGATACGGGATAGTTCTGCTGACCCTAATTTTACCTGGATGCGTACTGTTTCTGAGGAAGAAGCTGCGACATGTAAAGCTAACCTAGAACGGTGGAGTAAAGAGGATGTAGAATTTTTAAATCCACCTAAAGGCAACAGTTTAGGCGAATGGATTTATGGTGATGTGCGACCCTATAATTCCCGTAATGACGTTCTTTATGAATGGAAGCCAATACCCCAACATCTTGAATTTGGAAAGTCGGATGAAGAACAAGTAGAACTTGAAGAAGATCCAATGTCTAGTTTCGATGAGTCATTAACCCCCAATGTACTACAAGAGGATTGGAGAACTCCTACAGAATTTTCTTTATGTCCTTCTGAAGTTCTGTCATTAGAGGCATATTATGCATCACTTGAGAAAGGAAAAGTCTTTTATTCTAATACTTATGGTTCAGGCATTATCATTGAAGCAGCAATTTCTGATGACAAACAAAAATTGTGTGTTGCGACCCATAATCCTGAAGCATTAAAGAATTGGGGCATTACTTACATCTATATCTTGGACAGGAAGTACATTCATCGGAGTGGTGGAACATTCTTCTCAGAGATAGGTGTTTTAAAAGCAATAACACTTTTCCAAGGTAAAGAATGGACAGGTGGCGATTGCATAGATGATTGCTGCTAATCAGTAAGTTTACATATATTTAAAGGGAAAAGATTATCATATAAGATAGTCCTTTCCCTTTTGTCATCAAGATAGAATAGTTCAAAAAATGGTATAAAACGCATTTTATGGCTTCTTTTGGGATATGATTAGTTTTTTCTAATGAAATAACTGTTTATTATACTGATATACTAGCGAAAAACGCAGTTGTTTGATGTTTTGTTGGAAGTACAACTAAACAAATGGAACAAAGGGAAAGAATACTCTAAATGGAATATTCCTTCCCTTTGTTCGTAATGGGATGCCCTTACACCGATAAGGGTTCACGGGTTACTTCCGGATGGCAGACTGCAATGATGGGTTCACCCAGTGCATCTTCGATGGCTATCAGCGTATCGATAGTGAAGTTGTGAGTGCCTCGCATCCATCTGCTGATTTCGGACTCTTTCTTTCCCAGACGCAGTGCAAGGTCTTTCTGTTTCAGACCTTTTGCTTTCAGTATCTCGTGTATTCTGTCCACGATTTTGAAAGACAAATCGACCATGCGCCTGATTTCAGGATTCACCTTCCGGCGTCTCGCTTCGATTATACTACTCGTTTTCATATCGTGTAAAATTTAAGTTGCCTATCAGTTCCTTATCTACCAGAATGATTTTACCATCCTTGATGCGTGAAGCAACAAATCGGCTGGTGTCTATCAACATTTCCACGTAAGGAGCAAGCGTTTCGCTGTTCTGCCAGGAGTTGGCATCCTTGATGCCTCCGTTGCCGAATATGAGGATTTTGTCTGAAACCCTCAGGCAGTACAGGCGCAGCTTGTTGCCTATATCAATCGGTATGACTCCTACACCGTCACCATATTTACCCTCAGGGCGGAAATAGCGTTCCAGAGCGCCGTTTTCTCCAATCTTGTCCAGCCATGCGATGATGGTGTCTATTTCATCATCGTATGCACAGCCTTCGGGAAACTTTTCAAAGAAGCGTTCTAGCTCGCTGAGTTCTTCTTCTTCCAGGTGGATGCTGTAGAAGTTTACATGGTCATGTTCTTCAATCAATTCAATGTGATATTTCTGTTCCATCTTAACATAAAAGTTAATCGTAATGCAAATATAAATACTTTCTCTCAAACATCAAAACTTAACTTATAAATTAACTTTTGAGTGGGTAATAGGACCGCTTATTCTGATTCTTCGCTATCTTCCGCTATCGCTTCCGTTTCCAAATCCAGCCCAAACATTTCCTTCAGTTGCAGGTAATCAAAGCACATCGCCTTCGGTCGGTTGGCCCTGATGCGTCGGCACACCTTGCCGTCCTTCTCTTCGATGATGTAGTCCGGGGTGCCGTTGGGCAGCATGATGCGAAACCGGTCCTGCTTTAATCCGAGAAAAGCCGGATGGGATTTCAGGTAAGAGAGAATGGTGGACCACGACGAGCGGTTGGCCGTGATGTTCTGGGTGGAGTTCCGGCTGCTGAACAGCGAGGAGATGGCCGCCATATTCAGGTAAAGAATCGGGTGGGCTTCCTTGAACTCGATGTCCATGTTCGTCAGCATCGGACGGAACTTGGTGAGGTAACGGATGTTGAAGTGTACCTTCTCCACGCATTTGCCGACCGTCTGCCAGCCCTGGAGCATGTTCCAAAAGTCTGCCACCTCGGAACTTTCCTTGGCCAGTTCATTCTGGTTGCGCATGCCACTGATGCAGGTCTCCAGTATCTGGGTGTAGTTGAACGGCAGGTTCAGCACGGTTTCCAGCGTACGGAAAGCTGCCAGCGGAATCACCCAGTTGCCGAAGATACGGTCATGAATCTGTTCATCCTCCATCCGGATGGCCAGTTCGTTCTTGGTGATACCGTACAGGGTAGAGAAGTTCTTCTCAAAGAGGTAACGGTATTTGAGAATCTCCAGGGTCAAATGGGTCAGACCTAAATTGCAGATGGCCTGCAGTTCTTCGTAGTGTTTCTTTTCCGGAATGCTGAAACTGGTCTTGGAATATTCCAGAAACAGTACACGGGTATAGAGCGCCATATCCTGTGTCGGCTTTTCCTGACCGCAGATGACCACTCCGGTCGTGACAATGGTCTGGGTGGCCATGCCGTCCGTCTGGGTGTTCTTTTTGGTCTGGCCACCGCCGCCCCAAAGGCCCTTGAGAAAGGCAATCTTGCGGATGTCGAGGTCGTTCTTGTATTCGTCAAACACGACAAGAATGTTTACAGCCTGCGATACCCGGTCGTTCATGGCCGGGACAGAAGCCACACCCATGTTCGGCGGTTCCACATCATGCAGGAAGAAAGCCTCCAGACTGGTAGCCAGCGTGGTCTTACCCGTACCTTTCTCACCGAACAGGTTCAGGATGGGAAAATGCCGGGTCTTCCGGTACACAATGTCACGGAAGAGGGTTGCAAGCAGATAACCAAAGGCTACCCGGGCATTGTTGCCGAAAACCGTAGTCAGCTTTTCTACATAGTCGTAGAGCAAGGCTCCGCTCTTGTTGGTATGCACCATCAGACGTTCGAACTGGAAGATTTCCGTGTTGTCGCGGTAAATCTTTGAGGTCGCCGGAATGTAGTAGGCATTGTTCTGGTTGTCGGTGATGATGCCCATGTCGTCCACTTCATGGAACTCGCCGTCCTGAACGATGCCGTTACCGAAGGCAAAGAATTCCTTGTTTTCGTTCCATCCCAACTTGCGGATGCGCTCGGCTGTCCGGGTACGGGCATACAGGAACTCCTTGACATTGTTGAGTTTTTCAATCTTTCCCAGCCACAGGAAATTGCCGCAGGAACCGATTTTCTGCTGGAAGTTGGCAATGGATACCAGGTCGGATTCCTTCAATTCCACCATGCAGGTTTCACGGAACGAATTGGTGAGCCGGAACAGACGGACACCATTGCTCTCGTCATGGATGTGGAAGAGGGGTTCCATCACGAAGTTGGAAAGGCGGATGGGGTCTTCATCATCTTTTCCCATACAGAAATAGCAGTTGTTGCGGACGAAAAGTCCAACCTGTCGGAGTGCATCCGTTTCTTCCTGCTTCCGGTCCATGGTCGGTGTGCGGCTGCTCTTTTTGGATTCGTTGCGCACCTGCTCCACAGCACTCCGCCACAGCCGGGTCTTGCCGTGAATCTTTCCCAACTGCTCGATGCACTGGGTATAGACCATCTGGTCCTTTACATAGCGCAGCAGTCCGGCAATCCGGCTGACGCATTGACCCTCTTCTGCAAGCGAATCCACTTGGGCAAACAACTTTTCCGCCATCCAGACTATGAAATACTTTTCCTTCAGGTTGCGGTAGATGTCCATGTCGTGAATGTAGCTGTCTGCATCATTTTTTACAAGTACCTCCCGTTGGGCATCTTTTGGAATAGTCCCTTCATACTTTTCCAGCAGTTCTTCATCCGTCAGTTCTTTCAAGCCGAACGGCAGTTCTCGGACGGTGACAGTGAACCCTTTCTGTACGGCCAATGCGCCGTTTTCCATAACCGCCTTGAAACCGGGTCCGTAGGGACTGCCTTTGGCTAAATCCGTATCGGGAATGAAGCAAAGCGAACTGGTGTAGTGCTTCAGGATCTCAAACTGGTTTTCGTTCCAGGCCGTTCCGAGGGTGGCCACCGTATTCTCCAATCCGATGGACTGCAGGCGCAGTACATCCGGCGCTCCTTCCACGATGATGAAGTTGGCCGCGTCACGCAGACGGAAAGCCCGGTCAATGCCGAACAAGGTTTCACCCTTGGTGTAAAGCAGACTGGTGACGGAGTTGATGTATTTGGGCGCTTTGGGATGGGTGCCGATATACCGGGCCGTATAAGCGATGATGCGTCCCCATTTGTTCCGGATGGGAATCATGATCCGTTCACGGAACATCGGATAGAGCTTATCGTCTTCATTTTTCCGGAGCATCCCCAGCTCAATCAGAAACTCTTCGTTCAATCCCTGCTGCTTGCAAAAGTCCATGAACGTATGGCTTTCCCTTGGCGCATAACCGATACCTGCTTCTGTACAGAAGTTCTCCGGCCATCGGTTGTAGGCATACTCCCGGGCATGACGGCTGTCATCATTGGCTGAAACGCGCAGATTCTCTGTAAAGAAGATCTGTACCTTTTCCAGTATGGCATACAGGGAATCCTTGTGAGCTTGTTTCACCTTGTCGGCATCCGAACGCTCTTCGTCGTATTCGTCCTCCATCAGGATGTTGAACTTCTCGGCCAGCAAGCGGACTGCCTGCTGGAAGTTCAGGCTCTCCTTTTCCATAATAAAGGAGATGCCGTCACCGCCCCGGTTGCAGCCGAAGCAGTGATAGAGGTTCTTGTTCAGGTTGATCGAGAAGGAGGGTGTGTTTTCGCTATGGAACGGACAGAGTCCTTTCATGCTGGTACGTCCGTCCTTGGCCAGTTTGACGTACTGCCCCACTACGGTCTCGATGGGAAGTTCCCTGACCTTGTCTATGGTGGACTCGCTGATCATAGCATGCGGAGTTTAAGCCAGCAGTCCAGGATGGACTGGCCGGAATATTTCAGACGGCGGGAAGTGACCGGATTGATGGGCTGTATGTAGCCGTTCATCCGGTATTTACGCAATGTCTTGTAGCAGACACCCAGTTCCGCACAAGCTCTTTTTACTGAATAGACTCCCAAAGGGTCTACCGATGGTCTTGATTCGTTCATAAAACCATAATTCGTTTATGATTCCCATAAATATGTGTTTTTAGTCTTTCCCCTTGCGAAAAGCCAAAAGCATCATTGGATACGGAAGTCAATGATACCTACTATTTAGAATTCTCTGTTACCTCCTTACTTCTTCTGTGTATTACCTTGTAGCGTAAAAGAGGATTTTGACTTCGTTAGTTTTTCTTTGTTGCTGTGTGTTTAGCCTTATTTGTCTGTTGAACGGGTTAACTTGCTTTCTTTTATATCCCTCAGTACCTTCTTGAGCTCTTTGGGCGCAGCCTTCAGATAGTCTTGAGGACACCGTTGCAGAAACCGCAGGTCGGCAGTCCTGTATTCCAGTTTGCCTGGTTTTCTGCAGCCTTCTATCAGGCCCATTTTTCTCCATCTTTCGATGTTTCTTCTTCCAAACAACTCAAAGGCTTTCCGCTGGGAAATAAACTCCGGGTCGTTGGAGTCTTCCTTTAGAAATCTGACTATCTGTGATGCCAGATCCTTGATGAACATCTCGTAAGGTACAAGATGATCCGAGAACTGAAGCGTATTCATACCTTCATGGCATTAAGGTTTACTTGATACGCTTTACCGAGATTATCTGGGCAATCCGGTTTGTCTTGGTGGTGAACTGGCGGTTGAAGATGGCACCCAGTTCAGAGGCTTGCGTACGTACGCTTTTCAGTCTTGCAATCGGGAAGTCAACGGTTTCTCCAATCTGGAGGGCTACAAGCACCGGACGAATTTTGTCTAAATATTCAGCCATAATCTTGTTTATTTAATGATTAATGTTTAACTTTGCAACCTTAATATCAATAATAGTTGTTGCAAAGAAACAAATAAATGTTTTAATAGCAGCATAATGGGTAATATTATTTTGTTTAATGGCTATTTTTTAACATTTGTCATGGCTTTTGAAATAAAACACATCAATGTAGGCAGCGCGATTGAAGATCGTCGCAAGCAATTGGATATAACCAAAACGGAACTCGGACGTCGGATCAATGTACCCCAGCAGCATGTGAACCGTATATTGGAGCGAGAAACCATGGAGACCAACAAGTTGGTACAGGTATCAGAGGCTTTGGAGTTCAATTTCTTTGAGCTGTTCTGTCCGAACAAGGATGAACGGGTTTCCGCCAAGAACGCGGCGGTGGCCTATAACGGCAATGTGACCAATACGCAGGTGGGTGATAGAGTGGTGGATGGTTCACTGGCTATAGCCAATATACAGATTGCCTCTCTCCAGAATGAACTTGACACATTGAAAAAGTCAAATGCTACTCTTCATAACAACTTGGAGGACAAGGAGCGTATCATCGCCATGAAGCAGGAGAAAATCGATATGATGCAGAAGGTGATGGACTTGATGCAGGAGAAGATTGATGCCTTAATCTGTGAGAGAAAGGATTTCTAACCAGGATTGCATCTTTTAGGAATAAAAAAACGACAGATAGTTCTTCTATCTGTCGTTTTTTTAGATTCTAAAAAGCTTATCATGTTCTGATAGCTCAATTATGTAATATTTGGAATCTTGAAGTTCACTCGGTAATTTATCCTTTAATATCGAAGCAACAAATTGTATATTTTCTTGATCAACGATTTCTGCTATTGCAAGTAATTGATTATCGCTCATCAATTCTTTTTTGTCTGTTAGCAGAAAGTTCAGACAGGGAATGTCCTTCTTTTTTGCATACATAGTATACGCTATATCAAAGCATGAGATTTCTCCCATCTTTTTACCTGAACTTAAATTTGCATTAAAGGCGCTAAATTTGTAAATGAAACCACCAGTGCCTCTGCAGTTCACCTTATCGACTTTCAATACATATTCTTCGTCGTATAGCCTCGTTGATACATTTGAGAACATCACATTAAAGTCATCGATAGCTGATTGAACTTTGTTCTGAAAGGATTCAGAGAACAATTCATCATCAATTCTCTTGACGTCTTCTTCTGCTTTGATTATTGCATTTTCTACAATTTCGATTTGCTTGATTTGGTTTTCATATTCACCTTTTTTCTGGTATTCATTATTCATTTCAGCAATCAATGCTTCCAGACTTTCATATGTGTCTGATTTAGTTACTTGCTTGCTTAGCTCGTTTTCTTTTTCAAGAAGTCTTTTTAGTTCTTCCTTTTTTGCTTCAATATCTTTATTTAATGTAGGAAGAGCCATAGATACAAATCTCGATCTGCTGGCAATCATACTATTATGATAACTCACTAGTTCTTCAAATGTCCTTTGAATTTCAGGAATTAAAGATTTTGCCTCTTTGTAAAGCGTAGACAATTGTTCAATATCTACATTGGAGTGTTGAGATTCAATTTCTTTTCGAGTTTCTAAAATTGTATTTTTCTTTAGTTCTAAAGTTACAATATCAACGTTAATCACATTGATTTGGCATTTTATTTTATTCAATTGAGAAACTAGATTTTCAAAATCAGGATTTACATTAAGGCTGGCTTTTCTGGCTTCTAGCTCTTCAATTTTGGCATCAACAAGTCCTAACAAGGTACGGAATGTACTCTTGTTATACGATTTTTCCAGTCGTTTTTTAAATGCATTTTCCGCCTTTATTTTATCTATCAGTTCTTGTCTTCTGTCTGTTTCATCTATTTCACAGCCAAACATAAATAAATATAAGGCCTCATACTCTGTATCTTTTGTATATACGTTTACGGTTTTCAATACGTTTGTCAGAGCCAGTTCGCTGTATCTGATATTATGCGATATGATTTGCCTAAATGAAGGCTTTGATATATTGATTCCTAGAAGCTCTTGTCCCAATGCATTCTCAAAGTCTTCCGCCTTGTAGTGCGTACCATTTATGGTTCTGATAGCCTTTTTGCCAGATATAAAATCTCGGCGGATTACAATGTCATCTTTTTCCCAATTTCTTGTAAGTGCAAGTTCGACAATAGCTTTTGTATCTAATAAAAATTCTTTTATTTGTTCATCTGCGCTACGCGGGTCTGAAGGGTCTGTATAAATCGACTTAGGGTCTTTACCTAGACACATATCTACCAGGCGTAACACAGTGGTCTTGCCAACACTGTTTCCAGTTTCGGTGCGAGTGTCAGATGGAGTGTTGTCTACTATCAGATTTAACCCTTTGTGGAATTTAATCTCACGAATAACACCATTATCGTTGGATATTGTTAGCCTTTTTATATACATATACTTATGGATTCTTCTTGTGTATGAATTGCGTTGATTAAAAATAGCCAATCGAGGCTTAGCATAAATAGATTAAAACTCATGCTATGTTCTTTATTTACCTCTTCATACAGGTCATTCAAATAAATGCGTTGATGTTTTTTGAGTACCGACAGCACAACTGCACCTGTAACGTAGAGGCTATTTTCGGGCCGAATATTATCAGGTAGCACCATATCTTATTTTTTTAGGGTTCTCGAAAATTTTGCATCTAGAAAACGCATCTACTAAGATTATTTCAATGTAGTAACGAAGATCCTCTTCGCAGAATTCACTTAAACTTTCCTCACCCGATAGATTCTTGTAAATATGATTTTCAATTTCCTCCATCAGGTTGAAACCGTCATAATCTTTTTTTAGTTTCAGATAGATGTTGTTTAACGCATTCAATACTGCTCGACTCTTATTGACGCCTTCCTTGTCATAAGTTTCATACACCTTTTGCACGTCACCTAAAAAGATAGAGAAGTCTTCTATTTTACTTGCTATGTCCTCCAAATTATTGCTACGTATTTTTTCTTCTATTTCAAAAACGGACGTATCAAATTTATTACTTTCATTCAATACTCCATCTTGTGATAGAATTTGAATAATCCGGTTTATTCCTTTTATACGAGAGACTGATTGCGGTTCAGACGAAAGATGTTTTTTTATGAATTCATATAAATCCTTAAGTTGATCTATTTCCTTACTATAAATATCTTTTAACAGCTGCGGTACATCAATAATATCTTCGCTAGGATTGAAAGTGATTCCATTTGGAATATTGTATTTATAGGTTCGTAATTTTTTAGCATCCTTTGTAACTAACAAGAATTTAAATGTATAACCATTATACTCTTGGGTGTTGATTTCATCTAAAGAATGTTGAACCTTTTGTTTGGTGTTCGTAGCACTAACTTGCACAATGATATTTTTTTCCTTATATAGTAAATCAATTCCAGGAGCATTTTTCTGAATATCATTGAGATTCAAAAGATTCCATCCATACATCATGTTTAGCAAGTCTCTAAAGAAATACTCTGCACTGATATTTATATCCTGCAGATTTAATGCCGCTCTGCTGCTTATTCTAACAGAGAGGGTATTCAGCCTTTCTTCAATAAAATCGAAGTATTTTCCAGAATTCATGGCATCTTTTCTTTATTACTTACTTTTGTTTATACTATCTTGCAAAGATATGATTTTTCCATCACCTGGGCAAACGTATACCGGTTTTTATAGCTCATTGGTATTGCTTTTTCTTGTATCTGCTACTCGGACAAGTGATCAATGCGCGATTATACGTGAATGTCAGTGAGAATGAAACTTGTGGAATTTTGATGGTACAACCTTTCACAAGAGTAGCATTTAAACCGAAAGCTTCAGCAATATCTTTAAGTCTGTCACTCACAGTTTCATTTATGGAATGAAATGCCTGGCTCCTGCCCTTTCAAACGGAAAAACTGTGATTCCATAATCGGTAGCTCGGTATATGTGGAACTTTAACATCTGCCAAACACAATTTTACTGCTGAAAGAGTGGGTTATTTAATGTTTAATGATTAACTTTGTAGGTGATACAAGGCGTGTATCAAACGCTGATAGTTATAATTGAAAGTAGAAGTAATATTATTAAACAATCAGTGAGGTAGTGATTGGTAATGTTGCCATCCAGTCATTACGCTTGAAACAAGAAAAATGACTGTGCTCATTTGTGTGTACACTAAAAAGGTCATAATTCAAACCAGGTTGCGGTTGAAGTCCATACACTTCACATACACCAGCTATTGTATGGTCTGATACACAGCATTCAACTGCTGCCGTCCACGCTGCAGTTGTAGAATTCTGAATTTAGGCCGATTTTAGAGCGAAGTGAACGTAAAACGCATACACTATACATACACTAAATCAATAAGTTAGTGATTATCAAAAGCGTTTTAGAGCGGCCCAAGCCGCGGTCGAAGAATAAATCCTCAAAAAACGGCTTTTCGTACACAGTGAACGCTAAACGCATACACTATACATACACTAAATCACTAAGTTAGTGAATATCAGAAGCGTTTTAGAGCGGCGCAGGCCGCCGTCGAAGAATAAGACGAAAGTGCTGAAAATTAGTATTATAGAAGGCAAGTATCTGGGATTCAGGTACTTGCCTTTAATTTTTTGCGTTTATTCTGCACGTTCTCCAAGCAGACCAAGAAGCCAAAAATGGCTGAAATGTTTCCCAATTTCACTTTATGTGTTTCCCAAAGCATATGAACCGGTACCTAAAAAACAACGAATGTTTCCTAAAAAATCCACGTTGTTTCCCAAAAACAATGCTGCGTTTCCCAAAAAATAAGGGCATTTTCAACTATAGCAATAAACGTAAATACTAATTTTCAAATAACACTTTCAAAATGGCAACATTAAAAGCAATTGTAAAAACAAAGATGAGAAACGGAATGTACAAAGTGTATATCCGATTTACTCACAACAGACAGTTCTCTTACATGAGAACTTCATGGATGGTCAATGAAAAGGGACTATCTGATGACAAAAAAGACATAATAGATCCATTTGTCATCCAACAAACCTCTATCTTGATAGAGGAATGCTATAATAAGCTAAACCAGGTAGATACTTCTAAATGGTCTGCAAAAGAAGTCTTGGAGTTCGTATTAGAGTACGAGAAAGACATATCCTTCTCGGATTATGCAAGATTGCACATTGATAAGATGATAAAACGTGGTCAGGAACGTACCTCTCGTAACTATAAATGGGCCCTGCAGCATCTGGAAAAGTTCGCCCGAACGGACAATCTTATGTTCTCTCGTCTAACATCAGCTTTTCTTAATAGGTGGATTGAGACATTATCACAAACTACTACTCGTAGTAAAGAGCAATATCCTGTATGCATTAGAGAGATATATAAAGCTGCTATCATGGAGTTTAATGATGAGGAGCGTGGTTTGAGCAAACTTAATAATCCATGGAGTAAAGTGAAGATTCCTCGCAGTGATGTTCCTGAGAAACGTGCTATTCCAGCAAGTAAGTTGCGTGCGTTCTTTAATGTCGTACCGGATAGAAGCCGATTCACCAACTCGTTGATGGAGGTTGGACAGGATGTTGCATTGATTTCATTCTGCATGTGTGGTCTTAATGCCGTGGACATCTTTAATGCGAAGAAGGATCAGTATAATAATGGAATATTCCACTATGAGCGGCAAAAAACAAGGTCTGCACGTTCAGACCGTGGTTACTTTGAAGTGCGTGTACCACCCTTCTTGAAACCTACCTTTGAGAAGTACCTCTCTAAGAAGGCTGATTCTCCATGGTTGTTCAATTTTCATGACCGATTATCAACTTCTGATTCTTTTTGTGCAAATGTAAATGTTGGAATTAAACAGGTTTGGGAGAAAGTAGAACCGGGATTCAGAGCATCATTGTATGCGTTCCGTCATAGTTGGGCTACCATAGCGCAAAATGAATGTGGCGCAACTATGAATGAGGTTGATTTCGGTCTTAACCACTCCATAAACAGAATGGCAAGAGTCTATGTCAAGATAGACTACACTCCTGTATGGATTCTTAATGAAAAGGTTATAGATTTCGTCTTCTTTACAGATAATGAGTCCAAGCACATCGAAAAAGAGGATAAGTCTTTTGAGAGAATATCCAAATATAATAATGTTCGTGCAGAAGCATACGTTATGGGCAAAATGGTTTGTGCCATCGAAGATACCGGTTTCTCTAACGTTGATCAAATCATGGATAAATTGACAACATTGCTTCCTAAAAAAATTAGTAACACTCGTGTTCAGTTCAAGATTACTAATATTGACAAGGAACTAACACAGATGTATCAGCGTCTTGTTTGATAGTCACTACGCTTAACAACAACGAAAAAGCCCAAATATGGCATAAAGCCACATCTGAGCTTTTTCGTTGTTTATACGCTTACAAGAGATAGTTTTGTTGAATATTCGCAAGTTTCTGCAAATCTATAAGCTTATATCGTTTCTTGCCAGGAGATATTCTGGAAGGCTTTAACTTGCCACTCTTTATCCATCTTTCAACATCTGCACGTCCATACATTTGGAACGCTTTTGTCTGGCTGATTTCAAGCTGGCCTTTTTCAACCTGATGAATTCTTAAAGCAATCATTGTCGCTAGTTCGTTGACAAACTGGTCGAATGTGACAGTTTTATCAATGGAAAGTACATATAAAAAGTGTTTGAGAGAAGAATGAGGAAAGTTTACTGGTTAT
>ERZ831979.1694-NODE-1694-length-17990-cov-6.615277_pt1 | contig 17990 bp, 14 predicted proteins | sample MGYA00519952_ERZ831979 | MGnify/ENA primary metagenome ERZ831979 (study PRJEB31850, sample SAMEA3708723) | human gut metagenome | biome: human gut; feature: human-associated habitat; material: faeces | place: China | collected 2014 ...
CGTCCACCCGCACCCGCACCAGCTTTGAGGTGGGTGTGTACCAGATGGGCGGCCTGGGCAATTACATGAACACGTCCGAGCTGCAGGCCGGCCGGGGCGAGCCCCTCAAGGACACCGCCCGGGTGCTGGGCCGCTACTACGACTGCGTGGTCTGGCGCACCTACCGCCAGCGGGATCTGGAAGAATTTGCCGGGCTGGCCGGTGTGCCGGTGATCAACGGCCTGACCGACTACGCACACCCCTGCCAGGTGCTGGCCGACCTGATGACCATCCGGGAGCGCCGGGGCACCCTGGCCGGGCGGAAGCTCTGCTTTGTGGGTGACGGCGGCAGCATGGCCAACAGCCTCATCGTGGGCGGCCTGCTGGCCGGGATGCAGGTCACCTGCGTCTGCCCGGAGGCTTACCGCCCCGCCGCCGACGTACTGATGCTTGCCCACAAGTACGGCAGCGCTTTCCACTTCACCTCCGACCCCGTCGAGGGCGTGCGGGACGCGGATGTGGTGGCCACTGCCGTGTGGAACACCGCCGCCCCCGGCACCGCCGAGAGCGAGCAGCGCCTGCGGGATTTTGTGGGCTTCCAGCTCACCGGCAAGCTGCTGGAAGCCGCCAAGCCCAACGCCATGGTGCTGCACTGCCTGCCCGCCCACCGGGGCGAGGAGATCTCCACCGCCGTGTTCGAGCAGCACGCCGACGAAATCTTCGACGAAGCTGAGAACCGCCTGCATGTGCAGAAAGCCGTGCTGGCCATTCTGCTGGCGGGCAAGTAAAACCAGAAAACACAAAAAATGCCTCCGGCAGATGCCGGAGGCATTTTTTGTCTGGAGGCGTTTACCCACCATACGTTTCGATGTAACGGAAAAACAGGTACTCGCACAGCATCAGGAGCTGAACGCGGGACTGAACCTGAATGCCGGAACGGACGAAATTTGTTGCATTGACATAAAGGTTTTCGTCTGCCATGCTGCTCAGCGTGTTGCTGCCGAGATTGGTAAAGGACACCAGCGCCGCACCACGGCTTTTGGCAACCGTGGCAGCAGCAATGATCAGGCTGGTTTCGCCAGAGATGGAAAGCGCCAACACCAGATCATCGGGGGTCAGCTGCCGGGCGCTGATGTTCATCAGGGTGCTGTCATCATAGCAGAAAGCGGCCTTGCCGATGGTTTGTAGTCGTTTTGCCAGCTCGGTGCCCGGCATTCGGCTGCTGCCTACAGCGTACAATTCAATACGGCGGCTGCGGTGGATCAGCTCCACGATGCGTTCCACGGTTTCTTCTGGTACCATCTGAATGGTTTTCTGGATATCCCGAAAAAAGTCGGTCGGCCGGGTCTCACGAGGGGCCGCCTCCGGCTCGAACAGATCCATGCGCAGGGATGCCTTGAAGTCTGAATACCCGCTGAAACCGAGTTTTTGGCAGAAGCGAACGACCGACGCAGGGGAAATGAACAGGCGGTCGGCCAGCTCGGTCACTTTGAGGTTTGCAATCTCGGCATGGTTGCGGATGCAGTAGGAAAGGATCTCGTTGTCGTTTTTGTTCAGCTGCGGAGTATGCTCTGCGATGCGGGTAAAGAAGTCCATGATCTCCTCCGGGAATCGTTTTGAAAAGTCAGCCGCTGTGAAAATGTTTTCAGGTTCTGAAACTCTTTCAACTTGGGCACATTAATCCAAAACATTCCAAATATCTTTAAAAATTTGTTGATATCGGTTATATTATAGTCACTTCCCAGAGCGCGCGCAAGGGTGAAAATGTGTAACACGATGATAAACGATATGTGAGGTTTCAAAAATGGAAGGTTTTAAAGTTGTCATTGTTGGCGGTGGTTCCAGTCACACTCCCGGCATTATCCAGAGCCTGATTGCAAATCTTGATCGTTTCCCGCTGAAGAAACTGGTGCTGTATGATATTGATCCGGATCGTCTGGAGCTGGTGGATACCCTGTGCGGTTCGCTGATCGCAAAGCTGGACCCGGAGTGTGTGTACTTTACCACTACGGATCCGGAAAAGGCATTTACGGATATCGACTTCGCCTTTGCCCAGATCCGTCAGGGCGGCATGGAAATGCGTGAAAAGGATGAGAAGATCTCGCTGGAGTTCGGCGTTGTGGGCCAGGAGACCTGCGGCCCCGGCGGCATGGCTTACGGCCTGCGCTCCATCCCTGCAGTGTTCAAGGTGATCGACGATGTGCGCAAGTACGCACCGGAAGCCTGGATCATCAACTATTCCAACCCTGCAGCCATCGTGGCTGAGGCTACCCGCCGCCAGTACAACAACTACAAGATCCTGAACATCTGCGATATGCCGGTGGCAATCATGTTGTCCTTTGCCAAGATGCTGGGTCTGGAAAAGTACAACGATGTGGATCCGGTCTACTTTGGCCTGAACCACTTTGGCTGGTGGACGCATCTGTACGACAAGAGCGGTGTGGACCGGATGCCGGAACTGAAGGAAAAGATCATGAAGTTCGGTCTGGCAGCATCCCACGACAAGCACCACTCGGATCCGTCCTGGCGTCACACCTGGGAGAACTTCAAGGAGATCCTGACCGACTTCCCGGAGTATCTGCCCAACACCTACCTGCAGTACTACCTGTATGCAAAGGAAAGCGCCGAGGATATGGATCCCAACTATACCCGCGCCAACATGGTCATGGACGGCCGCGAGAAGGATATGATCGAGCAGGCGCGTCTGATCCGCGAGAGCGGCGGCAAGATGGAAGCAAACCTGAACCTGTTCAATGCTTTTGGCGATTTTATTGTGGATGTGGCGTGCTCCATTGCTTACAACAATGCAGACCGCTATCTGGTCATCGTGGAGAACCAGGGCTGCATCCCGCAGATGCCGTATGATGCTATGGTAGAGGTGCCCTGCTACCTGCGTAAGTGGGGTCCGGAGCCTGTTACCATCGGCAAGATCCCGCAGTTCCAGTTGGGCATGATGATGCAGCAGGTCTCCTCGGAAAAGCTGATCGTGGATGCATACTTCGAGCATTCTTACCAGAAAGCGCTGGAAGCATTCACCATGAACAAGACCGTTCCTTCTGCCAAGGTGGCACGCAAGATCCTGGATAAGATGATCGAAGCCAATAAGGGCTACTGGCCTGAACTCCACTAAGACGCTCAGGAGGTAAATCATGGAGAAGAGAGTATCCTTTTCACAGTTCCAGAAACTGGGAAAAGTTCTGATGACGCCTGTCATGATCCTGCCCATTGCAGGTATTCTGGTGGGCATTGGTTCCGCATTCACCACGAAGAATATTGTGGCGCTGTGGCCGGTTTTGGGCAATACCTATGTCAAGCTGTTCTTCAACCTGTTCAAGGCCATGGGCAACACGATCAACTCCTATCTGCCGATCATTTTTGCGGTGTCCGTCGCCATTGGTTATGCCGAAAAGGAAAAAGGCATTGCAGCGCTGTCCAGTGTGATCGGCTTCCTCGCCATGAACAATGTCATGAACATTCTGCTGACCAGCCTGGGCATCCTGGACCCCTCTGCCATGAAAACCGGTCAGTCCATGGTCATGGGCATTGCCTCTCTGGATACCGGCGTGTTCGGCGGCATTCTGGTGGGTCTTTTGGTCGCAAAACTCCACAATAAGTACTATAACATCCAGCTCCCACCGGTGCTTGGCATCTTCTCTGGCACCAAGTTCGTACCCATGATCTCTCTGCTGGCATGCTCCGCACTGGGTCTGGTTATGTCTGTGGTCTGGCCCTTTGTACAGACGGCGCTGGGTGCCATGGGTGAGATCATTTACGACACCGGCATGGCTGGCAGTGTGATCTACGGTCTGGCAGAGCGTGCTCTGCTGCCCTTCGGTCTGAACCACTTTATCTACACCCCGTTCTTCTTCACCAATCTCGGCGGCTCCATGGTCATCGACGGCACGCTGTATGAGGGCGCAGTGAACATCTACAACGCAATGCTGGCTTCGCCGGATGCCATGTTCGATGTGAACATCACCCGCTTTATCATGAACGGCAAGGTCATCTTTGCAATGTTCGGTCTGCCCGGTGCAGCACTGGCAATATATCACACGGCAAAACCGGAGCGCAAGCCCCAGGTCAAGGCTCTGCTGATTGCAGCCATTATCCCTTCGATCTTTACCGGTATCACGGAGCCCATCGAGTACAGCTTCCTGTTTGCAGCTCCCCTGCTGTTCGTGGTACACGCAGGCTATGCCGGTCTGGCTTACCTGCTGACCTACATCTGCAAGGTGAACATCCCCGGCCCCAGCTCCTTCGGCGGCCCCTTCCTGAGCACCATTTTTAATGGTATCATGCAGGCCGACAAGGGCTCCAACTGGATCTGGGTGTTCATCATCGGGATTCCCTTCTTCTTCCTGTATTACTTCACGTTCCGCTTTATGATCACCAAGTTTGGCTACAAGACACCCGGCCGTGAAGATGAAGGTCAGGAAGTGAAAAAACTGGATAAAAAGGTCAGCGACGAGATGCTGGCTACCATCATCGAAGGTCTGGGCGGCGCAGATAACATCCTGCATGTGGACGCCTGCTTCACCCGTCTGCGTGTCAAGGTCAAGGATAAGGCGCTTGTCATGCCGGACGCTGACTGGAAACAGAAGACCGGTGCCAACGGTGTCGTGCAGGTCGCCGACGGCGTACAGGTCATCTACGGTGCAAAGGCTGACATTTACAAGAACAATCTGAAGAGTGCGCTGAATATGGACTGACCTGTCCGTATCAGGCAGGGCAATGATTCATTCCCCCCTATCCGCAAAAAGGCGTCTGCCAGATGGCAGACGCCTTTTTGTATGCGGTCAGACCCGCGCCGCACCCTGATCCAGAATTTTATCGAACCGGGCAAAGAAGGTGATGGTAGTGATGGTGGCCGCCAGAATGTCGCTGACCGGCTCCGCCAGAAATACGCCGAACACCGGGTCGGACACGACGTGGGGCAGAATGAAGATGAGCGGGATCAGCAGGATGATCTTGCGCAGGCAGGCCAGCAGCAGGCTGACCTTCGCCTGCCCCAGTGCCATAAAGCTCTGCTGGCAGGCGATCTGGAAGCCCATGGCAAAAATGCCGGCCATGTAAATGCGCATGGCCCAGGTGGTGTAGGAAATGAGTGCGGAATCGGAGGTGAAGATGCCTGCCACGGCCCCGGGCACCAGCATCATAGCCAGCCAGAACAGGCAGGTGTATGCGCCGCACAGGGTCAGCTGGAACCGGAAAGCCTCCTTTACGCGGGGCTTTTTGCCGGCCCCGAAGTTGAAGCTCATCACCGGCTGGCCGCCCTGACACACGCCCTGAATGGGCAGTGTGCACAGCTGGGAGGCGCTGGTGATCACGGTCATGGCACCCACAGCCACGTCACCGCCGTAGCGGGCCAGACTGGAGCTGAAGCTGATGGAGAGCAGACTCTCGGTGGAAAGCATCACAAAGGTGGAGATGCCCAGCGCCAGCACCGGCAGGATGACCTGCTTTTCCGGGCGCAGATAGTCCTTGCGCAGGTGCAGGATCGTCTTTTTGCCGGTGAGGAATTGCAGGATCCACGCCGCGCCCACAGCCTGACTGAGCACCGTAGCAATGGCTGCGCCCTGCACGCCCAGCCCGAACCCGAAGATGAGGATGGGGTCCAGAATGATGTTGATCACGGCACCGATCACGGTGGTGAGCATGCTGGTCTTGGCAAAGCCTTGGGTGGTGATGAAGGGATTCATGCCCAGCACCAGCAGCACGAACACCGAGCCGAGAATGTAGATGCGGCTGTAGCTCAACGCATACGGCAGGGTGGCGTCGCTGGCACCGAACAGCCGCAGCAGCGCGGGCGCACCCGCATAAAAGCCGATGGTCAGCACCACTGCAAAGAGCATCAGCACCGTAAAGCTGTTGGAGATGATCTTTTCGGCCTGCTGCCGGTCCCCCTGCCCCAGTGCGATGGCGGTGCGCGGTGCACCACCCGCGCCCACCAGCATGGCGAACGCGTTCAGCAGCATGAGGATGGGGGTGAACAGTCCCACGCCGGTGAGCGCGGCTGCGCCGATGCCCTCAATGTGCCCGATGTAAATGCGGTCTACGATGTTGTACAGCAGGTTCACCACCTGCGCCACCACGGCAGGGATCATCAGCTGCAGCATCAGCTTTTTTACGCTGCCGGACCCCATGTCCTGTTTTGCCTGTGCCATGGAACAAAAACTCCTTTTGCTTCAAATTTGAACTATATCCCCTATATTATACTCGAAAACCGTAAAAAAGCCAGCCCTTTTTTGCAAAAACCTCTGCACCTCGCAAAAAATACCCTCAAAAAGGCCCGGCCTGCGCTGCAGACCGGGCCCGGCATCGGGGAGAAAAGTGTTGACGGAAGGAGACTTTTTTGCTATACTATATAAGGTTTATTCTGGACCGGGGATGCCTCCCAAGGCAGGACAAGGCCCCTGCATAGTCCGGAATATCCGACAAAAACATAACGTGGAGTAGTACTCAAGTGGTCGAAGAGGCGTGACTCGAAATCCAAGTGGATGCTTCGCTGAATGTCTCCATATCACACGGGAGAACGTCAATTTTGATATCCTGACAGGCTTCGGAACCTGTCTGAACGATGCGTTTTCTAACAATATTCTAACAGCAACTGTTCCAAGTTTCAAGGCCGATTTGCGATATACAAATCGTAAATTTGCCATGAAAATATACTTGGAGATGTATCGAAGCGGTCGTAACGAGAACGACTCGAAATCGTTTTGTCCTTAATCGGGCACGTGGGTTCGAATCCCACCATCTCCGCCAGAAGTCGCAGATTCAAACGAATCTGCGACTTTTTCTTTTGCATCAAGCAGAGAAAGACAGTTTTTGCCTTATCACAGTATGCTTTATACGCGAACGATAAATCCATAATTACTTGGGGAGTTTGGATTCTCCCAAAAGGTTCGCAATGACCCCAGCAGACCCCTGTTTGCTTTTGTAATCGAGATGTGCGTAGATGTCAGCGGTGGTAGAAAAGGTACTGTGCCCCAGCCATTCCTGAACCTGCTTCATAGATACGCCGTTCATCACCATCAGGCTGGCGCAGCTGTGGCGCAGATCGTGGAAACGGATATGCTTCAACCCATACTTGGTCAACAGCCAATCGAAGTGCTCCGTCACGAAGTTCGGGCGGATCAGCTTGCCTTCCTGATCGGTGCAGACGAAATCCAGATACTCGGTGCTGTAACTCTTCTTGAACAGCTTACGGTAAAGCTGCTGTTTTTCCTTCTGCTTCAGAAGTTCTTCTTCCACAGCCGGGATCAGCGGCAGGGTGCGGCAGCTGGTCTTGTTCTTCATCACATCGCTGACCACAGGAACGTACTTGCCGTTCACCAACTGTTCCGTCACCTTGTGATTGATGGTGATGGACTTGCGCTCAAAGTCGATAGATGACCACTTCAGCCCAAGCACCTCGCTGCGGCGCAGACCGTAGTAGGCTGTAATGAGGATGCACAGGTGCAGGGGGTCATCCTGCGATACTTCCAGCAGCTGCTGGACTTCATCCTTGGAGTAGAAGTTGGGCCGGAAGCTGTTCTTCTTCGGGCGGTCAACTTTCAGCATCGGGTTGGTTTCCAGATAGTCCTTGCGGACGGCATCCTTGAACGCTTTACCGAAGATGGCGTGGTAGTGAATGACTGTGTTAGTGGTGTAGCCCTCCAGCAAGATCTTCTCCTGAAACTCATCCAGCACCTGCGGCGTGACCTCGCACAGCTTCAAGCCCAGCGGCTCAAAATACTGCGTGATGCGCCCGGTGATCATCCGATTGTAGCTGATAAAGGTTGCAGGCTGGATGGATGCCTTGTGAATCTGAATCCACTCGTTGAGATAATCCAGAAACAGCATCTCCGACTTGCTGGCCGTTCTGACCGGCGCAGGGATGGGCTTTGCCGTCCGGGTGTCTACTTTCTCGTAGGCACCGCCCCGGCCTGTGGGCAGTTCGCCCATTTCGTCATACCGGAGCAGGACTTCGTGGAGCATGGCCTCGGCCTTGCGCTTATTGCCGCGCACGGTCAGACCAGTGGAGATCCACTTGATCTTCCGTTTGCCGTTGGCATCGTAAAGGTTGAGTACGAAATAGAAACGTCCATTTTTCTCTTGGACAGACCCTGTTATTTTCATCATAAACCTCCTTGTGGTTTAACAGGCGTGCTGTCCGTTGCTGCACCCACAGCATACCACATCCAGCGGCGGATTTCCAGCCGGGAAGGTGCTCTGCCCGGTAAGCAGGAACTCGATCACACTCAGCTTCGGGATACGATAGGTGCGGCCGATTTTAAGCGCAAACAGGCGGCGGGAACGGATCAGTTCCCCAACTGTATGGCGGTTCAGACCAAGCATCTCCGCAGCTTGCTGAAGGCCGACGGCATCGGGGTAACCGGGAAACATCTGGGAATAGGCATCGTTAAACTTCATAGGCACTCCTTCTGCATAAGTAGTTTAAGGTCAAAAAGTGTGTCATCCTTTGCAGCAAGGCTGCGTTCAGGTGGCAATGTAAAGAGAGCTGGCAGTAGTTCCAACTCCCCCATCGCAGATAAGTTCAAACTCGTCTGCGTTAATAAGTTAAGGTCTCCCATATTGGTCCTCGACTTCCCTAGGAGTGGGGAATCGTCCGGCGGCGGGCTTGCACCGCACCATTGGCATTTCAGCCACCCCGTCTTCGTTATGACCGGGCTGCGAGTTACAGAAGTACCTTTTGTGAAGTACCGGACGATTGAACGATTCACTTGTCAAGGAACATATGGAAGATTTCTGGACTTTGACGGACGAAAAACATCCTTCTACTTGGTAGCCGATGAAAAAGGCCATTTCGTAGCATTGAAAGCAATTTTGTAAACAAAACGTCATAATAGTCCGAGAATTGTCTTGGAAAAGATGCCCTACACTTGGTAGGCATCGAGAACGCCTGTTTCATAGCATCGAAGGGAAAATTGTAATTGAGTTGTAATTCTTGAGGCCGAATCTCCACTTTTGAAAAAGTCCTCTCACTTGGTAGCCGACGAAAAAGACCAAAAGAAACCATCTTTTTGAGAATTAACAAAAAGGTCACAAATGACTGACCTTCAAAGAAGCGTTTCTACTATTAACAGAAAAAGCGGCCTAAAATGGGGGGTGTTGACGCTGATTTTTTTTGCCTTCATTGAAGGTTGAGAGCGTTCCCTCACTTGGTAGGCATCGAGAAAGGCTCGTTGACAACCTTTATTTTGAAAATTAACAGAAAGTTAACAAAGCAAGATGCGCTGAACAAGAAACAACCGCCGCTCACTCCGGGAAAGAGTGAGTGGCGGTTGCAATATCAAATTTTTGATTCAGAAAATCAGATGCTCGCTAAAATATCTGTCAGTGTGGCGACAAATGCTTCATCCTGCTCCTTCGTCCGCTTTGGGCTCCCCTTGGGGTGCTTTCCGGCACGGAGGAGCTTTTTGTTTTCATACCGCCGCAGCAGGAGAGCATCTATGTTGTCGGCGGTGTACTCCAGACCATTCTGGTTCAGCACTCGTGCGCACTTGGCAAGGCACATACTCGCCAGCCCGTAGTCCTGTGTCACGACAATATCCCCTGGCTTTACCCGGTTGACGAGAGCAAAATCCACGCTGTCCGCTCCTTTATCGAACACCAATGTCTGCGCACCTTCACGCTCGATTTGGTGGGCTGTGTCGCACAGGATGATGACCGGAACGACAAACCGCTTTGCAATCTGCAATGTCAGGTCGACCACCGGACAGCCGTCTGCATCGATCAAAATATTCATCGACTTTCCTCCATCACCCACCGAAAGGCTTTCGCCGTGCGCAGGTCAGCGTCTTTGAAATGCCCGCCGCTGTTCCATTCAAGTGTGCAGTCTGCGCCACACTCTGCAAGCCGGCTGTGCAGGGCACGGATGTTATCGCCCACCGCAGCCATGACGGCGTTTTTCGTGCGTTCCTCCTTGTCGCCAAGGCTCAGATAAACGCGCTGTGCCTGTATTGGGTGCTGCTGTTCAAACTCCATCCAGCCCGGAAACCAAACAGAGGGCGAGGCGGCGGCGACACCATAGAACAGATCAGTCTGGGTGGACGCCCACAAAGCAAACAGTCCGGCCAGTGAGTAGCCACCCAGAATGATTTTGACGTTTTCCGGGAGATCAAGCTGCCACTTTAGCGTGGGAATGACCTGCTCCGTCAGAAAGCGCAGGGTGTCCGCAGCCTTGCCGCCAAATCCTTGCTTCCCCCACACGGCAGGAGACTTCCACGGAGAAAGTGCATCGTTCCAGCTTTCCACCGGAATGGCCGCAAACAGAAAGTGGTGCGCACTCTGTGCAATAGCGGCAACCTCGCTGTCCATGCTTTGCAGCTCATGTTCACCGGTCATTTGGAGCAGCAGGTATTCTGCATGAGGCTCGCCGTAAATGCGGCAAGGTTTGTTCCCGATTTGCATTATCTGTGCAGTCACTGCGGCATCCTCCCGAAAAAACTTTGATAAGCCCAGTATAGCAACTGAAAAAACATTTTGCAATTCAAAAGGCTTTCATAGCCGTGGCAAGCAGTATCTTCGTACTGTGGAATCCCCTCGTTGGCACAAAGATACTGCCCCTCTTCGCTCAAGTGGGCGATTTCTTTTTCAGGGAGCAGTTCGTTCGCAGCTCACTTCAGCTTGCTCAGGTAGCGGTAGATGGTAGCCTCCGAGGAGCCCAGCTGGGCGGCGACCTCGCTGACGGCGCCCTTCATATAAAAGATGCCCGCATGGTGCAAAGACTCCACGATGCGGATCTTTTCTTCCATGGTCAGCCGGTCGGGCGGCAGCCCGGCGCTGCCGGTCACCTCGGCAATGGCATTCTGTACGGCGTCCGGCAGGGAAGTGACAAAGTTTTCCACCCCGATGCCGGTGGAGGAAGGCTCGGTGTGTGCCCCGCAAAGGGCAAGCAGCTCCTGCGCGATGCGGCTGTACTTGCCGGCATCAAAGTTGATGCAGAGCATGCCGATGAGCTGGCCGTTATCCTTGATGAACATGGTAGAGGAGCGCAGCCGCCCCTTGGCCTGCGAAGCGCCCTGATAGCCCGCCAGATAATCCTGCTTTTCATACATCCGCTCCTGAATGAAGCGCAGCGCCATGTTGGAAAGGGGCGCACCCTCGGTGCGTCCGCTGATGTGGTTGTTGACGATGGCAACAATGGTGCCGTCCTCACTGGTAAGGTCGTGCAGCACCACCTCGTAGTCCGGGCCCAGCGCCTCCCCCAGAAAAGATACCACTACGCGATAAGGCTCAAGTCTTGCATCCATCCCGTTCACCTCTTTTGTACTGCTGAAGCGCGTGAGAAAAAATTCTCACGCGTGTTCTATTGCTATCATAGCAGAAATGACAGTTTTTTACAATAAGAAGGTGCGTTGTATCCATTGTTTCGTCAAAGTGATGACATTTTTCTGGAGTTTTTGTCACGCGCGACAATTTATTCTCGTGATAAGAAAATATTATTGACAAAATATTCTCATTGCGTTAGGATAGTGTCAGCGAGGGAAGGACAGCCCTTCCCGAAAAACACGGAAATCAACTTTTGAAGATTGACCCGGTGCAAAAGCCTTCACCCCTTGGGGACAGATTTCCCCCGTCCGGGGGAAGCCTTTTTCGGAAAATTGATTTCAGTGCCGACAAATGGAAAAGGAGAAAATCGGATGAAACAGGTGATCGTTACCCCCAATGCTCCCGCTGCCATCGGCCCCTATTCGCAGGGCATCGCTGCGGGGCAGACCGTCTATGTATCCGGGCAGCTGCCCATCGATCCGGCCACCGGCCTGATCCCGGAAGGCATCGCCGCCCAAACTGCACAGTCCCTCAAGAACATCCAGGCCATTCTGGCACAGCAGGAGATGACGCTGGCCAATGTGGTCAAGACCACGGTGTTTCTGGCGGACATCAACGATTTTGCAGAGATGAACAAGGTGTACGGCGAGTATTTTGCGCAGCCCTACCCCGCGCGCAGCGCGGTGCAGGTGGGCAAGCTGCCCAAGGACGCTCCGCTGGAGATCGAGTGCATTGCTGTAAAGTAAGTTCCCCCGCACGGGAAGAAAAGAAACGGTGAACCAAATGGATAAACAGATGTTCGTTCGCATCCTGAACAGTGAGATGGAGCTGGCCACCGGCTGTACGGAGCCCGGCGCAGTCGCTCTCACCGCCGCAGAGGCGGGCGCAGCACTCCGCAAGGCGGGTGGCACACGGGTAGAGGCCGTGACCGTCCGCGCCAGCATCAACATTATCAAAAACGCCATGTCGGCAGGCATTCCGGGCACCTCGTATCAGGGCATGGATTACGCCGCCGCCATTGGTGCCGTAGGCGGTGACCCCGTCCACCTGCTGGAGGTCATGAACTATGTACCCCGGGAGCAGATGGAAGAAGCCGCAGCCCTTGTCAAGGCAGGCAAGGTCAAGGTAGAGGTGGCACAGGTGCCGCAGAAGCTCTACGTTGAGGTGGTTGTTACTGCCGACGGCCACACCGGCCGTGCGGTGGTGCGGGATCTGCACACCAACGTGGTGCTGGTGGAGCAGGACGGCGTGGCTACGCTGGACAAACAGCACGCCGACCCCGCCGCAGCAGGGGACAGCGATGTGGTGACCCCGGAGCAGATCGCAGAATTTCTGACCGTCCGCTCCATCTGGGATTACTGCACTGAAGAGCTGGCCCCCCTGCACGACCCCATCGACATCATCCGCAGCGCCGTACAGGTGAACACGACCATCAGCAACGAGGGTCTTTCCAAGGAATACGGCCTTGCCATTGGCCGCAATCTGGAACTGAACTGCCGCAAGGGTCTGATGACCCGCGACCTGACCACCAACGCCATGGTCATCGCTTCTGCCGGTGCGGACGCCCGTATGGCAGGCGCGCCGGTCTCGGTGGTGGCAAACTCCGGCAGCGGCAATCAGGGCATCACGGCTACCATGCCTGTTGTGGCAACTGCCCGCTGGCTGGACATCGACGAGGAGAAGATGCTCCGCGCCGTGACCCTTTCCAACCTGATCGCGATCCGCATCAAGGCCAAGTTTGGCCGCCTAAGCAACCTTTGTGGTGCAACGGTTGCTGCCACCGGCGCAGCCTGCGGCATTGCCTATCTGCTGGGCGGCGGCTACCACGAGGTATGCTGCACCATCCAGAACATGGTAGGCAACGTCACCGGCATGGTATGCGACGGCGCAAAGGCCGACTGCGCACTGAAGATCTCCACCTGCGTCAACGCTGCCTGTCAGGCAGCTGCCATGGGTGTGCGCGGCGTGCGGGTGCAGAGCACCGACGGCATCGTGGAGCACAATGTGGAGTATACGTTGGACAACTTTGCCACCCTGAGCACCCACGGCACCAGCGACAGCGTGATCCTTGATCTGATGCTGAACAAACACCTCCCGGAGACGGAATAAGTCTCCCCACCCAGCCCCTTTCCGGGGAAAAAGAAAGAGGTACTAAAGTTATGAAAAAGCTATTCAATAGTCTGCCCTTCCGGCTTTTGCTGGGCATTTTTGTTGGTATCATCCTTGGCCAGCTGTTCAACGAGAGCACCATGGGCGTTGTGGTGACCCTGCAGTACATCATGGGTCAGCTCATTACCTTCTGTGTGCCGCTGATCATCATCGGCTTCATTGCCCCGTCCATCACCAAGCTTGGCAAAAACGCTTCCCGCCTGCTAGCAGTGGCCATCGTCATCGCCTATGTGTCCTCTGTCTGCGCAGCCTTCATGAGCATGGGCGCCGGCTACGGCCTGATCCCTCACCTGTCCATCGACAACAACGTTGCCGGTCTGCGCGAGCTGCCGGGCGTCGTCTTTGAGCTGAACATTCCCCAGATCATGAGCGTCATGAGCGCTCTGGTGCTGAGCGTTCTGGTGGGTCTGGCTGCTACCTGGACCAACAGCAAGCTGACCTGCGACTTTTTGGCCGAGTTCCAGAACATCGTGCTGGACATCGTGAGCAAGGTCATCATCCCCGTGCTGCCCTTCTACATTGCCGCCACCTTCTGCGGCCTGAGCTACGAGGGCACCATCACCCATCAGCTGCCCGCCTTCCTGCAGATCATCGTCATCGTTATGGCCGGTCACTACATCTGGCTGGCTGTGCTGTACCTGCTGGCCGGTGCTTACTCCGGCAAGAATCCCTGGGAAGTGCTGCGTCACTACGGCCCCGCTTACCTGACCGCTGTCGGTACCATGTCCAGTGCCGCTACGCTGGGTGTGGCGCTGGAGTGCGCCCGCAAGAGCAAGGTGCTGCGTAAGGACATGGTCAGCTTCGGCATCCCCCTGTTTGCAAACATCCACCTGTGCGGCTCGGTGCTGACTGAGGTGTTCTTCTGCATGACCGTTTCCAAGATCCTGTACGGCAAGCTGCCCAGCGTTGGCACCATGATCCTGTTCTGCCTGCTGCTCGGCATCTTCGCTATCGGCGCACCCGGCGTGCCCGGCGGCACTGTCATGGCTTCTCTGGGTCTGATCACCGGTGTTCTGATGTTCGATAACGCCGGTACTGCTCTGATGCTGGCCATCTTCGCCCTGCAGGACAGCTTCGGCACCGCCTGCAACGTGACCGGTGACGGCGCTCTGACCCTGATGCTGACCGGCTACGCCGAGAAGCACGGCATCGCTGATACTGGCGACCTTGAAAGCCCGATCCTGTGATAAAAACCTGAGCACTCCTCCTTAATTACAAGAGACTGTGAACAGACAGTCCCAAAATCTCCGAAAAGCCCCGGCGACCGCATGGCCGCCGGGGCTTTTTGTGCGGCAACCCGGTTTGATATCCGGCGTAAAGGGATGAAATTTTTGAAACGCCTTTAAAACCATAAAGTAAAATGCTATACTAGAGGGACATTGGGTGCGCTGAAAATGCGCAGCCTGAAAGGAGCTTTTATGACGCAGCTTTTGATTCGTCTGTTTATACGCCGTCCCAATTCTCCGCAGGATCCCCGTGTCCGTGCCGCCTACGGCAATCTGGCCAGTGTGGTGGGCATGGTGTGCAATATCCTGCTCTGTCTGGGCAAGTTTGTGGTAGGTACCCTGTTCGGCTCTATCGCCATCACCGCCGATGCACTGAACAACCTTTCGGATGCCTCCTCCAATATCGTCAGTCTGGTGGGCTTCAAGCTGGCCGCCAAGGCACCGGATGCCGAGCATCCCTACGGCCACGCCCGCTTTGAGTATCTTGCCGGGCTGGTGGTCAGCGTGACCATTCTGGGCATCGGCTTCTCCCTGCTGAAGGAATCGGTCACCAAGGTGCTGCACCCCACCCCGGTGCAGTTCGGCTGGCTGACCGTGGCGGTGCTGGTGGTGTCCATTCTGGTCAAGCTGTGGATGAGCGGCTTCAACCGTGCCATTGGACGTATCATTTCCTCCGAGACCCTCATCGCCACCGCTGCCGACAGCCGCAACGACGTGCTGAGCACCGCTGCAGTGCTGGTGGCCGCCATCCTCTGCCGGGTGACCGGCTGGGATGTGCTGGACGGCCTGATGGGCGTGGGCGTGGCGGTGTTCATCCTGATCTCCGGTTGGGGACTGGTGATGGATACCCTGAGCCCGCTGCTGGGCGAAAGCCCCAGCGAGGATCTGGTGGAGCATATCGAACAGACCGTGATGGGTTATCCCGGCGTGCTGGGCGTACATGATCTGATGATCCACGACTACGGCCCCGGCAGACAGTTTGCCTCGGCTCACGCAGAGGTTCCCTCAAGCGTTGATGTTATGAAGAGCCACGACACCATTGACCTTATTGAGCGAAATATACAGAGAAAATACAATCTGCTAATTTCAATACACCTTGACCCTATCGTGGTAAACGACGCACATATAAACCGTCTGCGTGATTTGACCGAATCCGCCGTCAAGGAAATTGACCCCGCGCTTTCAATACACGATTTCAGAGTGGTTGAGGGTCCCACACACTCAAATCTGATTTTCGATGTAATGGCACCCCCGGATTTTAGGCTTTCCGATCGTGAGCTTACAAATTCAATTCAAGAAAAACTAAGCAAAATAGACGAAAGATATTTCAGTGTCATTACTGTTGACCACTCTTTTAACTAATCTTTTATTTTTTGCCTTTTTTCCCTTGAAAATGACACAAAATATAGTAAAATATTATTATCTGATGTAATGCGGATAAATGGTGATAATATTTATCCGCAAAATTTGTGTTGCACGGAGGAAAATTATGCCTGATTACACACAGGAGTTCACTACCATCCCTTACGGTCCGCTCGGTATCATCGCGCTCCCCGGCTGTGAAGAATTAGCCCAAAAAATCGACCGTTATCTCGTCAAATGGCGCGCTCAGAAGCAGTCTGAGCACAAAAACAGCCTTTCCTTTGCAGGATACGAAAGAGATACTTATATTATTGATGCCTCATTCCCGAGATTCGGCTCGGGCGAAGGCAAGGGCTCGCTTCACGAGTCCGTTCGCGGTTACGATATTTTTATTGTATGCGATATGTTCAACTACGGCGTGACCTACAATATGTACGGTCAAACAATTCCCATGAGTCCGGACGAGCATTTTGCCAACCTTAAAAGAGCGATTTCCGCAGTAGGCGGCAAAGCTCACAGAATAACCGTTATTATGCCCATGCTTTATGAGGGCAGACAGCACAAGCGTTCATCAAGAGAGTCCCTCGACTGTGCAATAGCTCTTCAGGAGCTCTGCAACAATATGGGCGTTGACAACATTATCACATTTGACGCTCACGACCCGAGAGTTCAGAACGCAATTCCGCTCAAGGGTTTTGAGACCGTTCAGCCGATTTACCAGTTTATCAAATATCTGCTGAAAAATGAGAAAGAGCTGGAGATCGACAGCGATCACATGATGGTCATCAGCCCGGATGAGGGCGGTATGTCCCGCGCTGTCTTCTTCTCCAACGTGCTGGGACTCGACATGGGTATGTTCTACAAACGCCGCGATTACACCAGGATCGTCAACGGACGCAACCCGATCGTTGCTCATGAGTTCTTGGGATCCAGCGTAGAGGGCAAGGATGTCCTGATCATCGATGATATGATCTCCTCTGGCGAGAGCATGTTAGATGTAGCGAAGGAATTAAAGAGCCGCAAGGCGAGAAAGGTATTCGTATGCGCGACCTTCGGTCTGTTTACCAACGGACTGCAGAAGTTTGACGAGTACTATGAGAACGGTCTGATCGACCGCGTCCTGACCACCAACCTGGTATACCAGACACCGGAGCTTCTCTCCAGACCGTACTATATCAGCGTCGATATGAGCAAATACATCGCGCTCATCATCGATAACCTGAACCACGATGCCTCCTTAAGCGAGCTGTTAAATCCGACTGGACGTATCAATAAGCTGCTGGCGAAGTATCGGGCGGGAATACGGGACTAAAAATAGACCTTTAAAATAGAAACAAAAAGAACGTCATTTCCGGACCAATACATGTCAGAAAATGGCGTTCTTTTTAATGTCATAGGAAACAGGCAATGTCACGGTTATGTATGAAAGGAGTCCTACAACCGTACTTCATGCACCGCAGCTCCTTCTTCCTTCAGCACCCGCATCTCCCTCTCATGACAAGTAAATACAAGAATCTGCCCGGAATAGGCGGTTGGCAGCCATTTGAGGACGGTTCTCAGGCGCTCGTCGTCGTAGAGGACGAAGCTGTCGTCAAAGATGAGCGGCAGCCGGTCTGCATCGCCCTGGATAAAGTGGGCGGCGGCGAGGCGCAGCGCCAGATAGATCTGGTCGGCGGTGCCGCTGCTGACCTGTTCAAGCGGGATCAGCTTCCGGCGGGTATTTAAAAACGCATTCAAGTTCTCATCGATGCTGATGCTGGAATAAATTCCGCCGGTAATTCCGGCGATCAGGTCGGACGCAGTCTTATTTAAGTACAGGCCGAAAGAATCCCGGATGGTCGTGGAAAGCTCTTTTAAGGTATCAAGCGCCAGATCCACGGAGGCGATCTCCTGATGGATGCGCTCATTTTCATTTAAAATGTGTTTGAGCGCCGCTGCCCGGTCTTTGCAGGCGGATAGGTGCTCCAGCTTTTTCTCTAA
>ERZ831979.1713-NODE-1713-length-17813-cov-6.275031_pt1 | contig 17813 bp, 14 predicted proteins | sample MGYA00519952_ERZ831979 | MGnify/ENA primary metagenome ERZ831979 (study PRJEB31850, sample SAMEA3708723) | human gut metagenome | biome: human gut; feature: human-associated habitat; material: faeces | place: China | collected 2014 ...
AACTTTGTTTACAAGACCGATACGGTATGCTTCGTTTGCATCGATGTTGTCGCATGTGAAGATCATTTCCTTCGCACGTCCCATACCTACAAGACGGGCAAGCTTCTGTGTTCCACCGAATCCTGGGATAATTCCAAGACCACACTCAGGCTGTCCGAAGATTGCGTTCTCGCTTGCGATACGGATATCACAGCTCATGGCAAGCTCGTTGCCGCCGCCGAGTGCGAAACCGTTTACTGCCGCGATAACCGGAACCGGGAAGGTTTCGATCTTGCGGAAAATATCGTTGCCGAATTTACCGAAGTGCTCGCCCTGCTCCTTGGTCATCACGCTCATAGCAGCGATGTCAGCACCGGCTACGAAAGATTTCTCTCCTGCGCCGGTCAGGATAATTGCACGAATTTCGGAAAGGTCTACTGCATCAAATGCAGCTTCAATATCCTTCAGCACATCCTCGTTTAACGCGTTCAGTGCCTTCGGACGATTAATAGTTATGACTGCGACGTGTCCGTCTACCTCATAGTCTACAAATCCCACTTCCAGTTCCTCCTAAAAAGCTCTTGAATTGAAATACGTAAAACCAGAAACAGCCGGAGCGCCGGGGATAAGCCCCGACGACTCCGGTTCTGCGTCAGAAATTAGTCTCTCTCAACGATCGTTGCGCAGCCCATGCCGCCACCGATACACAGAGTAGCCAGACCCTTCTTAGCGTCCTCACGCTTCATCATCTCGTGGATCAGGGTGACGATGATACGGGCACCGGAAGCGCCGACGGGGTGGCCCAGAGCGATGGCGCCGCCGTTGACGTTGACCTTGCTCATGTCAAAGTGCAGCTCGCGGGCCACGGCGATGGACTGGGCGGCAAAGGCCTCGTTGGCCTCGATCAGGTCGATGTCATCGATGGTGACGCCGGCCTTCTTCATGGCGTTGCGGGAAGCGACCACGGGGCCGACGCCCATGATCTTGGGATCCACGCCGCCCTGGCCCCAGCCGATCAGCTTGGCCATGGGCTTCAGACCGTACTTGGCCACAGCCTCGCCGGAGGCCAGCACGATGGCGGCAGCGCCGTCGTTGATGCCGGAGGCGTTGGCGGCGGTGACGCGCTGGGTGCCCTTATCGGGAGCATCCTGGCAGCCGGTGGGCTCGAAGGTGTTGACCACCACGGGGTTGGGGGACTCGGGGCCCACGGGGAACGCACCCTTCAGCTTGGCGATGCTGTCCGCGGTGACACCGGCCTTGGGATACTCATCCTTGGCGAAGGGAACCATTTCCTTCTTGACCTTGATCATCACGGGGACGATCTCGTCATCGAACCTGCCGGCGGCCTGGGCGGCCTCAGTCTTCTGCTGGGAGGCGGCGGCGAACTCGTCCTGCTCGCGGCGGGTGATGCCCCAGATGTCGTTGATATTCTCGGCAGTGGTGCCCATGTGATAGTTGTTATAGGCGTCCCACAGGCCGTCCTTGATCATGGTGTCCACCAGCTTCTTGTCGCCCATACGAGCGCCCCAGCGGGCGTCCATGGAGGCAAAGGGAGCGGCGCTCATGTTTTCGGTACCGCCGCAGACCACGATGTCGCTGTCGCCGGCCAGGATGGAACGGGCACCCTCAATGACGGACTTCATGCCGGAACCGCAGACCATGCCCACGGTATAGGCGGGGACGGAATAGGGGATACCAGCCTTGATGGAGACCTGGCGGGCCACATTCTGGCCCTGGGCAGAGGTCAGGATGCAGCCGAACATCAGCTCATCCACATTCTCGGGAGCCACGTTTGCGCGCTTCAGAGCCTCCTTGACCACCACGGCGCCCATTTCGGCGGCAGAGGTGTTCTTCAGGGAGCCGCCAAAGGAACCGATGGCGGTACGGCAGCAGTTGACAACATACAGGTCTTTCATGAAAGTTACCTCCTATAAAATATGTTGAAGATAGTATACAACAAAGTCTCACGCCTGTCTATCCCTAATGATAGTCACAAATTTAACAATAGTCAATCCCAAATTGCAACTTCGTTAAAAAATCGTCAAATCGAGCATATCAAATGGCGGTTTCCCGTCATTTTGACGAAATGACGCATCCTCATGCCGCCGGTTCGGCGTCAGCTCCGGTATCGGCAGTGTCCTCCCCCGCCGTGTCGGTACCGGCGTCGGCGCTGTGGTCATGGCCATCATCGGCGGTATGACCACCAGCCTCCGCCATGGCGGCCTGCATCTCCGCGCGGAGCTCCGTCATCCGGTCATAGAAGGCCCCCACGTCCAGGCTGCTGTACAGCTTGGCGTTGGACACCACGGAGGCGTTGGCCAGCCGGTCGCTCTGGACCTGCTGGAAATAGGCGTCCGCAGCCACGGACAGGTCCAGATCGGTACGCAGGATCACATAGCAGGAGCCATCGCCGTAGGGATCAATGACGGCGGTCAGCTCCTCCAGCTCCAGCGCCATGATGGCGTCGCTGAGGGGATCGCCCTCAGCGGCGGTCAGGGTAACGGCGCCCACAGCCTCCTGCTGCAGCTCCTCGCACATGGCGGCGTACTCCGCCGCCTTGTCCCCCGCCTTCTGCCAGCGCTCCAGCAGATCGGCGGCCATGGTCTCGGCATTTTCGCCGGTGAGGGTCAGCACATAGACGCTGGCATAGCCCTGCTCCTGGGCGTAGGCGCGGACGGCATCCTCGTCATACAGGCTGCCGCCGGGGCCATAGGCCGTCTGCAGGCTGCTGTTCAGGTACTGGGCGGCCAGCATACCGTCGAAGGTCTCCTCGCTGATGCCCATCAGGGCCAACTGCTGCTGATAGCCCTCCTCGCCGTAAAGGGACACCAGCTTCTGCCGCTGGAGGGCCAGGGCGGCCATGTCGCCGTCGGTGAGGGCGATGCCCGCCTGCTCTGCCCAGGCGCGAGTGACGGCAAAGCGCTTGGCGGCGTTCACCGCCTCCAGCTTTACATAGTCGCCGTAGGTAATGCCGCCCTCGGACACGGCGGCGTTCCAGTCCACGTCCGGCAGCTGGCTCGCCAGATAGGTACAGACGTAGTCCACCCAATAGAGGTACTCCTCACAGGTGACGATCTGACCGTCGACGACCAGCATCTCGCCGTCCGGGTGAAGGCCGCTGGCCTGATACAGCAGGCCCTCGGTGCTCTTACCGCCCTTCATGCCGCCGGTGAGGGCAAACGCGCCCACCAGCATGACGGACACCAGCGCGCCCGCCAGAAAACGGATCCAGTTATTCTTCATGTTTTGCCTCCTCAGGGGTCTGCGCCCCGTTCATTTGTTGTGTATCTGTCTCGTGGAGCCGCAGGGCCTCCTCCAGCGCGCCGGCGGCGGCCAGCGGTTCCTCCCCGGGCTGCATATACAGCGTCAGGCGGGGCGCTGCCCCGGCGGACAGCTGCGCGCGGCTGCGGTAGGCCGCCATGGTGCACACCGCCAGCAGCGCGGCGGCATCCACCCGATCGTCAAAGCTGAACACCAGCTGGCGGCCCTTCTGGGTGATATCGGTGACGCCGCAGTCCATAGCGGCGGCGCGGAGCAGCGCCACCCGCAGCAGCGCCGTCACCGGCGGCGGCACGTCGCCGTAGCGGTCCAGCAGCTCGTCGGTGAGTTCGGACTCGTCCTCCGGCGTGCGGAGGGCCGCGATGCGGCGGTAGAGGTCCATGCGCTGCCGGGCGGTGGGAACGTAAGACTCCGGGATATAGGCCGCCACGGTGATGTCAGCGGAACACTCCACCCGGGTGGGGGCGGTCTTGCCCTGCTGCTCCAGCACCGCGTCGTTCAGCAGCTTCAGGTACATATCATAGCCCACGGACATCATGTAGCCGGACTGCTCCGGGCCCAGCAGATTGCCCGCGCCGCGGATCTCCAGGTCGCGCATGGCGATCTTGAAGCCGGAGCCAAACTCTACATACTCGCGGATGGCGGTCAGACGCTTGGCGGCCACCTCGGTGAGCACCTTGCCGGCCCGGTAGGTCAGATAGGCGTAGGCCCGGCGGGGACTGCGGCCGATGCGGCCCCTCAGCTGGTGCAGCTGGCTCAGCCCCATGTTGTCCGCGTCCTCGATGATCAGCGTATTGACGTTGGGGATGTCGATGCCGGTCTCGATAATGGTGGTGCAGACCAGCACGTCGATCTCACCCTCGGCCATGCGGGCCATCACGTCGCTGAGCTGGCCCTCGGCCATCTTGCCGTGGGCCGTCTCGATGGCAACGTCCTCGCCCAGCAGGTCACGGAGACGGGCGGCAGTGGCATCGATGCTGTCCACCCGATTGTGCAGGTAATACACCTGTCCGCCCCGGCCCAGCTCCCGGCGGATGGCATCCGCCAGAAGGCCCCAGTCGTGCTCCAGCACATAGGTCTGGACGCTCTGGCGGTCCTGGGGCGGCTGCTCGATGGTGCTCATGTCGCGGATGCCGGACATGGCCATGTTCAGCGTCCGGGGAATGGGCGTGGCAGAGAGGGTCAGGGTGTCCACCTGCCGGGCCACCTGACGCAGACGTTCCTTGTGGGTGACGCCGAAGCGCTGCTCCTCGTCGATGATGAGCAGACCCAGGTCTTTGAACTGCACGCCCTTGCCCAGCAGCTTATGGGTGCCGATAAGCAGGTCCACACGACCATCCTTTACCCGTTCCAGCACATCCTTGACCTGCTTGGGGGTGCGGAAGCGGGACAGGACCTCCACCGTGACCGGGAAGGCCCGAAACCGGGCGGCGGCGGTGGCATAGTGCTGCTGCGCCAGCACGGTGGTGGGCACCAGCAGCGCCACCTGCTTGCCGTCCAGGATACACTTCATGGCGGCGCGGAGGGCCACCTCCGTCTTGCCGTAGCCCACGTCGCCGCAGAGCAGCCGGTCCATGGGCACGGGTTTCTCCATATCGGCCTTGATCTCCCGGATGGCAGTCAGCTGATCGTCGGTCTCCGTATAGTCGAAGGCCTCCTCAAATTCCTGTTGCCAGGGGGTATCCGGTGAAAAGGCGTGGCCGCCCAAGCGTTGGCGCTGGGCGTACAGCTTGATGAGCCCGTCGGCCAGGTCCTTGGCCGCGGCCTTGGCACGGCGGGTGGTCTTGGTCCACTGGTCACCGGAGAGCTTGTTGAGCTTCACCCTCTCGGTGTCATCCCCGCCGCCGATATACTTGCTGACCAGGTCCAGTGAGGTGGCGGGGACGTACAGGCAGTCGCTGCCGGCGTACTGTATCTTGATGTAGTCCTTCTCCACGCCGTCCACCGGCAGGCGGATCATCCCGGCAAAGCGGCCGATTCCGTGGTGGATGTGGACCACCAGGTCGCCCACCTCCAGGTCGGCGTAGCTCAGCAGCCGCTGGCGGCTGTCGGACTTGGGTTGGCGGGGCTTTTTGGCCTTGCCGGACAGGGCACGGGTCAGCTGCCCCTCCGTCAGGACAGCCAGCTTCAGGGCGGGCCACTCACTGCCGGCGGACAGTGCCCCCACGGAGACGAGCGTCTGGCCCGGGGCGGGGACGGCATCGCCCTCCAGCGCCAGGGCGGCGGGGATATGGCGCCGCTGGAGGAACTCCTGCATATTACGGCAGCGGACCGCGCCGCCGCAGAGCACCAGCACGCCGAAGCCGGCGGTCAGATAGTGGGTGATGTCGGTGGCGGCGGCATCCAGGCTGCCGCCGTAGCCGGAGAGCTGCTTGGCGCTGATGTCCAGCAGCAGGCGGGGCGGCAGCAGATAGCGGCTGGTGGGCAGGCTCTCCAGCTGGCAGAGGGCAAAGCGGGAGAGCACCGTCTCCAGCTCCGGCTCCGTAAGGGTCAGGTCGCCGAAGGCGCCGGCCATGAGGCCGGCCTCCACGGCGGCGGTAACATCCTGACGGGTCTGAAACAGAAAGGCCCGGAGCGTCTCCTGCACCCGGCCGGCCTCGCCGGCACAGAGGATGGTGTCCTGGGCCAGATAGTCAAACGCGGTGGTCTTGTCCGGGCAGACGGCGGCCATATAGCGGTCCGCGCCGGGTGGCGCGATCCCCTGGCGCAGCAGTTCGGCATCGTCCAGCAGACGCTGACGAATGGCGGCGTGCTCCCTCTTCAGGCGGCGGGCGGCATCCTCCATGCGCCCGGCGGCGTCGGCGGCGGTGGTCTCTTCGGCAAAGGGCAGCAGCTCGGACGCCGGCAGAATACATACCTGACGGCGGTTCAGCACGCGGCGCTGTGTGGCTGTCTCGAACTCGCCCAGACTATCCAGCTCGTCGTCGAAAAACTCACAGCGCAGCGGGCGCTCCTCCCCAGGGGAGAACACGTCCAGAATACCGCCCCGCAGGGCAAACTGGCCGGCCCCCTCCACCTGATCGGTGCGGGTGTAGCCGGCGGCGGTCAGGCGGCGGCAGAGGTCCTGCACGTCGTACCGCGCGCCCACCTCCAGGGAAAATACGGCGGCGAGCAGCACCTCCCGGGACAGACAGCGCTGCACCAGAGCGGCGGCGGTGGTCACCACCACGGGGGCGTCGCCCCGGGCCATGCGGTACAGGGCGGACAGCCGGGCATTCTCCCACTGGCGGCTGTAAGCGGCGGGGCGCAGCTGCAATTCGCGCTCCGGCAAGCACACCGGCTCCACGCCCAGCAGAACGCGGATATCCGCCGCCTGACGCTGAACGTCCTTCTCATCGGCACACAGGAGCAGCAGCGGACGCTTCGTCTCTGCCGCCAGCGCGGCGGAGAACATGGCCCGGTGGACGGGGGCAAGCCCCGTCACGGCAGCGCAGCAGGTAACGGCGCTGCTGTGCAGCGCCGCCAGCAGCTCCTGAAGCTGCGGCAGAGCAGATAACTTGTCTAACAATCCGGTCACGGGGCATCCCTCCTTTCCCCTCCGGCGGCACTTCGTGCCGGTCCCTCTCCGCACGGAGAGGGACTTCGGCCGGTCAGTTAAATCTGTTCATAGCCCGGTCCGGGCCTTCATCAATGACGGACAAGGCGGCATCGGCTGCACGGTCCAGGGCAGCGCGGAGGGTCTTGGCCTCCTCGCCCTGGGGCTTGCCGATGACCCAGTCGATCATCTCGTGATCCGGGTGATCGGGCATACCCACGCCCACCTTGATACGTGGAAACGCATCGGTGCCCAGGTGCTGAATGATGTTCTTCAGCCCGTTGTGACCGCCGGCGGAACCGCTTTTGCGGATACGCAGCTTGCCCACCGGCAGGGACACGTCATCGGAGATGACCAGCACATGGTCGGCGGGTACCTTGTAAAACCGCGCGGCCTCGCCCACGGACTCACCGGAAAGGTTCATATAGGTCTGGGGCTTCATCACCAGTATCTTATGTCCCTTGTAGTCCAGCATACCGGTCCATGCCTTGAAGCGGAGCTTATTCAGGGCGAATTTCTCCTTTTCCATCAGGCTGTCCAGGGCCAGCCAGCCCATATTGTGGCGGGTGGACTCATACTTGCTGCCGGGATTACCCAGGCCCACCAGCAGCCACTCCACGCCGCCGCTGCCGTTCCGATTAAAAAACAAGGCTGTCGCCTCCTTGCATGCACAAAATAAGAGGACTGCAGACGCAGTCCTCTTATTATAGCACCGTTTTTCGGGTTTGGAAAGTATTTTAGTTGAACAGCTTGGCGATGGAGATCTCCTGATAGATGCGCTCGATGGCCTCGGCGAACATGGGGGCCACGGAGATATACTTGATCTTGCTGCAGCCCTCGCCCATGGACTCGGGAATGGTGTTCAGCAGGGCGACCTCCTTGATGACGCTGTTGTTCAGGCGCTCCAGCGCGGGGCCGGACAGCACGCCGTGGCTGGCGCAGGCATATACGCTGTTGGCTCCGCCCACCTCCACAATAGCCTTGGCGGCGTTGCAGATGGAACCAGCGGTGTCGATCATATCGTCGAAGAGGATGCAGTCCTTGCCCTCCACGTCGCCGATGACGTTCATGACCTCGCACTGGTTGGCCTTCTGGCGGCGCTTGTCCACGATGGCCAGGCCCATGTGCAGCTTCTGGGCGAAGGTGCGGGCGCGGGCCACAGAGCCCACATCGGGAGAGACGACCACCATGTCCTCGCACTTTTCGCCGAACTTCTTGGCGTAATAGTCCACGAACACGGGGTTGCCCAGCAGGTTATCCACGGGGATATCGAAGAAGCCCTGGATCTGGCTGGCGTGCAGGTCCATGGTCAGCACGCGGTCGGCGCCGGAGGCGGTGAGCATATTGGCCACCAGCTTGGCGGAGATAGGATCGCGGGACTTGGCCTTACGGTCCTGACGGGCATAGCCGAAATAGGGGATCACGGCGGTGACACGGCCGGCGCTGGCGCGCTTGCAGGCGTCGATCATGATGAGCAGCTCCATCAGGCTGTCGTTGACGGGTTTGCAGGTGGAGTTGATGAGGAACACATCGCTGCCGCGGACGGTCTCGTACAGGGAGACGGACGCCTCACCGTCAGCGAAGCTTTTAACCTCTGCCTCGCCCAGCTTGATGCCGATGAGCTTGCAGATCTCCTGTGCCAGCGCGGGATTGGCGTTGCCTGTAAAGATCTTCATATCCTTGCCGTGAGAAATCATGGTGCGTACTCTCGCTTTCTATCCGAATTTTTATAGGTACAGATATATTGCAAACAGCTGCGCTGTTCCGCACTTGTTAAAAAGAAAACAAAAATGCCGCCCACTGACAGTGCGCTCTACAGCGCGGCGTACAGCGTGGACGGCACGGCACCCGAAAGGCGGGTGCGGTCATGGACGGTATTGCACTTGTCGGCGCGAATGCGGCCCATTGGCACTCACCTCTTTCTGCATTGTTCTCTGCCCCTATTATAACAGGTCCTGCGGGAAAATCCAGTATTTTTCCCGTTTTTTTCGGCAATAATTTTTTCGGCGGCGGTCCGCGGGCGTTTGCCTGTCTTTTGGCGGGGCAAACAGAAAGTATTTTGAATGTTTCGGAGAAATATCGCCTGCTTTTGGTATTTTATAGTTGCATTTCCCATTACATTGTTTTACAATAGTTGTCGCTTATGTAACAGGAGTGTGATACGGTCATGCTGCACATCGTACTGGTCGAACCGGAAATACCCCAGAATTGCGGCAACATCGCCCGCACCTGCGCCGCCACCGGCAGTCAGCTGCACCTGGTGCGGCCCCTGGGCTTTGATATTTCCGACCGGGCGGTGAAGCGCGCCGGTCTGGATTACTGGCACCTGGTGAACATACAGGACTACGACGGGTTGGAGGCGCTGTTTGCGCGGCACCCGGAGGCGGCCGTCGATCTGTGGCTGGCCACCACCAAGGCGCCGCAGGACTACACCCGGGCACGGTTCTCGCCGGATTGCTGGCTGTTCTTCGGCAAGGAGACAGCCGGGCTGCCGGAGGACTTCCGCAGGACCCACTATGACCGGTGCATACGGCTGCCCATGCGCCCGGAGGCGCGGAGCCTGAACCTGAGCAACTCCGTGGCGATCCTCACCTATGAGGCGCTGCGGCAGAATGGCTTTCCCGGTCTCGCCGGAACCGGCGAGATGGCAAATATATGAATTTCACGTGAGAGGAGCGTATTCCATGAATTACAATAAAAAAACAGTACAGGATGTAGACGTCAAGGGCAAGAAGGTCCTGCTGCGCTGCGACTTCAACGTGCCCCAGGACAAGGAAACGGGCGCGATCACCAGCGACAAGCGCATCGTGGCGGCACTGCCCACCATCAAGTATCTGCTGGACAACGGCGCGGCGGTCATCGCCTGCTCCCACCTGGGCAAGCCCAAGGGCGAGTGGAAGATGAAGCTGACGCTGGCGCCCGTGGCGGAGCGTTTGAGCCAGCTGCTGGGCCGGGAGGTCATCTTCGCCAAGGATATCGTGGGTGAAGATGCCAAAGCCAAGGCCGCTGCCCTGCAGCCCGGCCAGATCATGCTGCTGGAGAACCTGCGGTTCGATATCCGCGAGGAGAAGAACGACCCCGGCTTCGCCAAGGAGCTGGCGGACATGGCGGAGCTGTATGTGTCCGACGCCTTCGGCACCGTGCACCGCGCCCACGCCTCCACCGTCGGTGTGGCGGCATACCTGCCGGCGGTGTCCGGCTTCCTGGTGGCCAGAGAGCTGTCCGTCATGGGCAAGGCCCTGGACGACCCCAAGCGGCCCTTTGTGGCGGTGCTGGGCGGCGCCAAGGTCAGCGACAAGATCGCGGTCATCAACAACCTGCTGGACAAGGCGGACACCATCATCATCGGCGGCGGCATGGCGTATACCTTTGCCAAGGCCCAGGGCGGCAGCATCGGCAAGAGCCTGTGCGAGCCGGATAAGCTGGATTACGCCCTGGAAATGATCGAAAAGGCCAAAAAGAACGGCGTGAAGCTTCTGCTGCCCACAGACACCGTGGCGGCGGATGACTTCTCCAATGACGCCAAGCGCCAGGTGGTCAGCACCATGGCCATTCCCGAGAGCTGGGAGGGCATGGATATCGGTCCCGACACCATCAAGACCTTCTGCGGCGCCGTGAAGGGCGCGGGCACCGTGGTGTGGAACGGCCCCATGGGCGTGTTTGAGTTTGACAACTTCGCCGCCGGCACCCGGGCCATGGCCCAGGCGCTGGCTGACAGCGGCGCCGTGACCATCGTGGGCGGCGGCGACAGCGCGGCGGCGGTGGAGCAGCTGGGCTTTGCCGACAAGATCACCCACATCAGCACCGGCGGCGGCGCGTCGCTGGAGTTCCTGGAGGGTAAGGAGCTGCCCGGCGTGGCCTGCCTGCTGGACAAGTAAGGTCCGGCATCTTCGCCGCGGCCGGCGGAGCGGATCGGCCGCGCGGACTTTGGCGAAAACCGTTTTATTTAGTGTGCATATCCCCATTTCTATATAAAAGTAAAAGACGAGGAGTTAGTTTGTTATGAATCGCAGATATCGCAAGACCATTATCGCCGGCAACTGGAAGATGAACAAGACCGCCAGCGAGACGAAGAAGTTTGCCGAGGAACTGAAGGCCCTGCTGCCCAAGGCCAAATGGTGCGACATTGTGGTGTGCGTGCCCTCCGTAGATATCGCCGCCGCCATCAAGGGCTTCAAGGATGCCCGCGTATCCGTGGGCGCACAGAATGTGTTTTATGAGAAGAACGGCGCGTACACCGGCGAAGTCTCCGCCGATATGCTGAAGGACCTGGGCGTAAAGTACGTCATCATCGGTCACTCTGAGCGCCGTCAGTATTTCGGCGAGACGGATCTCACCGTTAACCGCAAGGTGCTCTCCGCGCTGGAGGCGGGTCTGCACCCCATCATCTGCGTGGGTGAGACGCTGGAGCAGCGGGAGCTGGGCATCACCATGGAGCTGATCGCGCTGCAGGTCAAGTCCGCCCTGGCCGGCGTGCCCGCGGAGAAGCTGCGGAAGTGCGTGATCGCCTATGAGCCTGTGTGGGCCATCGGCACCGGCAAGACCGCTACCGCCGAGCAGGCCGCTGAGGTCTGCACCTTCATCCGCACCACCGTGCGTCACCTGTACGGCGCCCGTATCGCCCGCAGCATCACCATCCAGTACGGCGGCTCCATGAAGCCTGCCAACGCGGCGGAGCTGCTGGCCCAGCCGGACATCGACGGCGGCCTTATCGGCGGCGCCTCTCTGAACCCTGAGGACTTTATCGCCATCATCAATGCTGCCAACCAAGGCTGAGCATTTCCAAGGAGGAACGGCATGAATAAGACCCCTACCACCCTCATCATCATGGACGGCTTCGGCATTGCGCCCCCCGCGGACGACAATGCCGTCACTCTGGCCAAGACGCCGGTGCTGGATAAGCTGTTTCAGGAATACGCCCACACCACGCTGTCCGCCAGCGGACTGGACGTGGGTCTGCCCGCCGGGCAGATGGGCAACAGCGAGGTAGGCCACACCAACATCGGCGGCGGCCGCGTGGTGTTTCAGGACCTGCCCCGCATCAGCCGCGCTATCGAGGACGGCAGCTTCTTTAAGAACGAGGCCTATAACCAGGCGATGGACAACTGCCTGGAGAAGGGCACCAGTCTGCACCTGTGCGGTCTGCTGTCGGACGGCGGCGTACACTCCCACATCGAGCACCTGTTCGCCCTGCTGCAAATGGCTAAGGACAAGGGGCTGACCAAGGTGTACGTCCATTGCTTCCTGGATGGCCGGGACGTGTCCCCCACCAGCGGCAAGGGCTTCGTGCAGGCACTCGCCGACAAGTGCGCCCAGCTGGGCATCGGCAAGATCGCCACGGTAATGGGCCGCTACTACGCCATGGACCGCGACAAGCGGTGGGAGCGCGTACAGATGGCCTATGACGCTATGGTGTACGGCGAGGGCCGCCGCAGTGATGACCCGGTGGCCGCCGTGGCGGAGAGCTATGCCAACAACATCACCGACGAGTTCATGGAGCCGGTGGTGGTGGACGGCGACGGCACCATCAGCGACAATGACAGCATCATCTTCTTCAACTACCGGCCCGACCGGGCCCGGGAGATCACCCGGGCCATCGTGGACCCGGACTTTGACGGCTTTGCCCGGGAGTTCTTCCCCACCACCTATGTGTGCAACACGGAGTACGACGCCTCCATGCCCAACGTGCTGGTGGCGTGGCCCCGCATCGCCGTGAAGAACGGGCTGGGTGAGTACCTCAGCCGCATGGGCATGACCCAGCTGCGGATCGCCGAGACGGAGAAGTATGCCCATGTGACGTTCTTCTTCAACGGCGGCGTGGAGACGCAGTACCCCGGCGAGGACCGGGTGCTGGTGCCCTCTCCCAAGGTGGCCACCTATGATCTCCAGCCGGAGATGAGCGCCTTCGAGGTGTGCGACAAGTGTGTGGAGCGCATCGAGTCAGGCGCCTATGACGTCATCATCCTGAACTTCGCCAACTGCGACATGGTGGGGCACACCGGCGTGCTGGAGGCCGCCATCAAGGCCGTGGAGACAGTGGATATCTGCGTGGGCAAGGTGGTGGATGCCACGCTGAAGATGGGCGGCATCGCCATGGTGACCGCCGACCACGGCAACGCCGAGGATATGAAGCAGCCCGATGGCAGCCCCATGACCGCCCACACCACCAATCCGGTGCCCTTTATCCTGTGCGGCGCCGGCACAGAGCTGCGGCCCGGCCGGCTGGCGGATATCGCGCCCACCATCCTGGACGTGATGGGTCTGGCCTGCCCGGAGGAGATGGACGGCAAGACGCTGATCGTGAAGTAAAACGAACGATCCGCTTTTACGCGAAGTCCCGAAGCGCGGCTTCGGGACTTCCTTATAAGGAGACAAACCCATGAACATATTTGTCATCGGCTGCGGGCGGTGGGGTTCCCTCATCACCTGGTATCTGGATCACATCGGCCATCATGTGACGCTGTACGGGCGGCAGAGCTCGCCCCGTATGCAGTCCTTTCTGGCCACCCGGCAGAACGATCTGCTGACGCTGCCAGACTCCGTGGGGCTGACCACCGACCTGCGGGACGTGGAGCAGGCGGAGACGGTCATCATCTCCATCGGCTCCCAGAGCCTGCGTTCTCTGCTGGCAGAGGCGCCTATGCAGGCCCTGCGAAGCAAGACGGTGGTGCTGTGCATGAAGGGCCTGGAGATGGGCACCGGCGAACGGCTCAGCGTTATCGCCGGATCGCTGCTGCACGAGAGCAACACCGTGGCGGTCTGGCTGGGGCCGGGCCATGTGCAGGAGTTCTACCGGGGCATCCCCAACTGCATGGTCATCGACAGTGGGAACGACGCTGTAAAGCGCCGACTGGTACAGGAATTCTCCAGCGACCTGATCCGTTTCTACTACGGCGGCGACATGATCGGCAACGAGGTAGGCGCCGCGGCCAAGAACGTGGTGGGCATCGCGGCGGGCTTTCTGGACGGCGTGGAGATGTCCAGCCTGAAGGGCGCGCTGATGAGCCGGGGTACCCGGGAGGTGGCGCGGCTGATCAAGGCTATGGGCGGCAATGAGCTGTCAGCCTACGGGCTGTGCCATCTGGGGGACTACGAGGCCACGGTGTTCTCGCCCTACAGCCATAACCGACAGTTCGGCGAGTCCTTCATCCGCCATCAGGACTACCACCGGCTGGCGGAGGGCTATTACACAGTGGAGGCACTGATGGTGCTCCGCGAAAAGTACGGCGTGGAGCTGCCGATATGCATGGCGGTACACAACATCCTGTACGAAAGCGCCGACCCCCGGGCAGAGCTGAGTGCCCTGCTGCGGCGGGGCCTGCGGGCGGAATTCGACGACTGAATATGAATAAAACATCCTCTGTCCGGTGACAATACGGGCAGAGGATGTTTTATTTCGGCGTGCCGCCCGCCGGAAGGGGCGGCGGCGGGACTTCCCGCCAGGAAAGGGACACGCATATGAAGGACTCCCGAAACGAACGGCTGCGGGCCATGTTCGCCGGGCGGGGCTATTACATAGCCATCGCCCTGTGCCTTGTGGCCGCAGGAACGATCGGCTATTTCGCCCTGAGAGAGCGCCCGGTGACCGTGGAGCAGACGGACACGCCGCCGGTGCTGGATATCCAGCCCGTCACCCCCACCCAGCCGGTGGTAAAGCCCGCGCCGGTGGTCATCCCCGACCCGGTGGAGGAGGCGGAGATCACCGAGCCGGCAGAGCTGCTGCCCCAGGTGGTATCCCCTCTGGACGGCACCACAGTGACGGTGTTCAGCATGACGGAGCTGTTATATGACCCCACTATGGCCGACTGGCGCACCCACGACGGCATTGACGTGCAGGCTGACGAGGGCGCGGCGGTGAAGACCGCCGCCGCGGGGACCGTACAGTCCGTTACCAACGACGAGCTGATGGGCACCACGGTGGTCATTCAGCACGACGGCGGGTACGCCACCCAGTACAGCAGCCTGCAGGCGGACGTGCCGGTGCAGCAAGGGCAGCAGGTGGCCGCCGGAGAGGTCATCGGCCGGGTGGGGGCCACCTCCGCCGCCGAGAGCCGCATGGGGCCGCACCTGCACTTCTCCGTCAGCCGGGACGGGGCGGTCATCGACCCCCACGACTATGTGAACGGCGGCGAATAAGCGAAAAGAACGCCCTGTCGGGCGTTCTTTTCGCTTATTCCATAGAGGTGACGGTGCCCATGAACAGGGGCACGCAGGCGTGGGTGTCCACGACCATGTAGAGGAAGGGGCGATCCAGCGTCACGGTCTTGACGTCGGTGGGCCGCGCGCTGCCGCCGTTCACCTGCACTGACGTGGCCGCGGCGGCCTTGGTGCCGTTTTCGTCCAGCGACAGATACGTCTTGTGCAGCACGGAGGAGACGTACAGATTATTGCCGCTGGGCGCGCTGCCCATGGCCCGCAGATCAGCTCTGGACACGTCAAACAGGTCCGTGACACCCATAGCCGTCAGCGCCTTCTCCAGCTCCAACTCCGTTTGGGCGGTAAACCGCGGGATGGACGCCTGCACATCGGCGTATTGGTGACCGGTGATCAGCTGATACAGATGCTCACCGGTGAGGTTCTTCAGGTAGTCCTCCAGCGTCACGCCCTCGTCGGGCAGCAGCGCTGCGAACGCATATTTCCCGCCGTCATAGGGCTTCAGGAAACCGGTAACGTTGTTGCCGGACAGATAGATGCTCTCGCTGCTGGTCAGGTAATCCGCCGTCTGGCGCGCACCGGAAGCGGCGGTGAAGGTCCCGCCCTCGCGGATATCCGACGCTTCGTAGGGCGTCTCCCACCGGGCGTCAAAGCAGGCGGCGTTGACCAGATACAGCATGGTGGCCTCGCCGGGTGCCTGCTCCAGCAGACTGTCGATCAGGCCGTTTGTCTCCTTACCGACCCAGCGGTTCAGGTCGGTGACCAGACTGCCGTCGAACGCGGAACGATAGATCTCCGCATTGTAGTAGTTGACGCAGGCGCGCAGGAAGCTGTCCTCCACCCGGAAGGTATCCCGCACCCACGCGGAGTTGGCCAGCGAAACGGCGCAGCTCTTGTACGCAGCAGGCAGGCTCATGCGGTAGGTGTACAGAAATTCATTCAGCTGGTTCAGACTCATGCCCGCCGCCGTTTCCATCTGCTTCAGGGTAGTTCCACCGGCGCCGTTGGCCGTCATGCCCAGTGCGTTCAGGATGGACACCGGTGACAGCAGCAGGCCCGTCTCTCCCGCCCGTTCACTGCGAAGCAGTGACAGGGCGAAGGCCGACACCGCCTCGCCTCCGGCAGTCAGGTCGGTTGTCGTGTCCAGTGCCTGGGGCACGATATCCTTGGTCAGTGCCTGCGCCTTGATGCCGCAGCCGGGCAGGGCCAGCAGCATCAGCAGCGCCAGCACCAGCGCCGCCGCACGTTTTTTCATAGGATCCGCCTCCTTTCAAAAGACTCATCTGCTATATAGACGCAATTCCTTCGGAAAAGGTTTCCCGCCCGCAGAAAAAGCGCCGCCATCGGCGGGGATGGCGGCGCGGTATGTCACTTGCAGTATTTCTCGATGTAAGCATCCTGGCACTTGATGATGATATCCACCGCCGCCTGACGGCCCAGCACGTCGCTGACCACGGTCTCCTTGCCCTCCAGGCTCTTATAGACCCGGAAGAAGTGCTTGATCTCGCTGGCCACGTGGGCAGGCAGCTCGGAAATATCCGTGTACAGATGATAGGTGGGATCCTCGAAGGGGATGGCGATGATCTTCTCATCCAGGTCGCCGCCGTCCTCCATGGTGATGACGCCGATGGGGAAGCAGCGCACCAAACTCATGGGGCGGATGGACTCGCTGCACAGCACCAGCACGTCCAGAGGGTCGCCGTCATCGGCCCAGGTGCGGGGAATGAAGCCGTAGTTGGCGGGGTAGTGGGTAGAGGTGTAGAGGATACGGTCCAGCCGCAGCATACCGGTATCCTTGTCCATCTCGTATTTGTTCTTGGAGCCCTTTTCGATCTCGATGACCGCCCAGAAATCCTCGGGCTTTACCCGCGCAGGCGCAATATCATGCCAAATATTCATAGGATGTTCCTCCTGTTCCAGTTTGTTCCGTGGACACATTATAGCGCAGAAAAGCGCGGCGCGCAACGGGATTTTGCGACTTTGTCGAAATCTTTTTTCGAAAGGTGTTGACACAGGCCGGGCGGTGTGGTATCCTAATAAATGCCTGATCCGCCGGTGTGGTGGAATGGTAGACACAGGAGACTTAAAATCTCCCGGCAGCAATGCCGTACCGGTTCGAGTCCGGTTAGCGGCACCATTTTTTCAACGGACACTCGGAGATGAAATGCTCTGAGTGTCCTTTTTTTGCTCCAAAATGCCAATAATTGCATTGGCAGAATTGATTTTGGAATTCTCGTCCAGGTGCGTGTAAATATTGGCGGTCGTTCCGATGGTGCTGTGACCAAGCCACGCCTGAATTTCCTTCATGGGGACACCCTGGGCAAACAGAAGCGTTGCACAGCTCTGGCGAAGATCGTGGAAGCGAATATGTGGCATATTGTGTTCTTCCAGAAAAGCTTTGAAATGCGTTGTGAGGTAATCAGGTTTAATGATTTCTCCAATTTCATTTACATAGATATAGTCGAGATAGTCTGTACAATAACAGGAACCGCAGAGTTTCCTGTTTTCTTTCTGATTTTCTCTCATCTTAAGCAGGATTGCCTCATAAGGTGCAACAAGAGGAAGGGTACGGCAGCTGGATTTTGTCTTTGTTCTGTCGCAGGGAACAATTTGAAGTTTACCATCAACCTTTGTCTGCTGAATGGTATGCTTGATCGTAATGGTCTTCTTTTCAAAATCAACGGCATCCCACTTTAATCCAACTACTTCGCTGCGCCGCAATCCATAAAATGCTGCCGTTACTACACCAAATTCAGCAGGGTCGCCTTTGATTGCTTGGAACAGTTCTTCAAGCTGCTTTTTGTTGTAGACATTCCCGGAATATTTTTCAACTTTGGGAAGCTCTACTTTATCAGCAGGATTTGTT